>Ga0116227_10000117_pt1 | contig 130802 bp, 109 predicted proteins | sample S1TSphgellanicum_FD_89693 | JGI IMG/M metagenome (GOLD analysis project Ga0116227, IMG submission 89693) | Host-associated microbial communities from peat moss isolated from Minnesota, USA - S1T2_Fb - Sphagnum magellanicum MG | ecosystem: Host-associated > Plants > Peat moss > Unclassified...
AAGCTCAATCCAGAGGTAAAGCGTACCGCCGCAGCCGCGTAATGCTCGATGTCTTCGAGGAAGACGCCGGGGTCACGCAGCCGCATAGATCGGAGATTTGCTCTGATCGATGTAGTAGCGCAGTCGGCGGTTCCGGATCGCTCGCGGCTCCACCAGGTCAACCGGGCGCTGGAGCAAAGCTTCCAACGCTTCCTTGAGGTTCAGAAAGTTCGAAAAACTGTCTGCGCCTTTTACGTCGAACTCAACGAGAACATCGACATCGCTGCGTGCAGGATCGAAGTCGTCGCGGAGTATTGACCCGAACGCTTGCAGGCTTCGTACGCCGTGAATGCGGCATATTCCAGCTATAGCTTCGCGATTGTTCTCGATCAGCGGATGCATGGGGAAAGTCTACCATGGACAAAAAGGGGCGGATGGTACGCATAGCTCATTGATTTTTATAAGGGACGGCCGGCTTGTTCGTCCGACCACAGGGCATGTCACTCCAGGACGATGATTTTACATAGCCCACTTGCTTGGATCGGTAGCAGGCCCCCGCTACCAATCTCTCGAAAACCATCGTAAAGACAAATGGTTGAGGTTGGAAAAAATCCGCGGTCGATTTGAACCTGCGGAACCCATCGGGATCGTGACGCGAAACCGATCCCAGTTAGCCATGCTTTGCAGGCACGAGCATGAGCTTTGGCTCGACGCCGGCGATTAACTCGAAATCTCGATCACGATGCAGAAGCGGTATTCCCGCAAAAATGGCATGCGTCGCTATCAGGCAATCATTTGCGGAGCGCGGAGTCACGCCTGCCCATCGACATCGCGCATACAAATGAGCTGCGCTCCGCGCGGTTTCCCTCGCGTCGGGCGAGTTGATCGATGGCAACTCGCCGAGGACCCGATCCCAGCGAGTGAAACGTTCAGGGCTATCCGCGCCTTGTAGAACCTCTTGTAGGATCGTCGCGGTTAGCCACACGGACTCTCTGTGCTCTAGTGCTTCGGTAAGCATTGCGACCTCGACCAAATCGTCTCCGCGCAGGTAGGCGATCCACACGGAAGAGTCGACCAGCATGTCACGTCACCGGGACGGGCTTGCTGCCTTGGGATCGTAGCCTTCCAAAACGCCGCCCGTGCCGCGCAGTGCAAGAACTCCCGAGTAGTCGCGGCTACGTACGTAGTGCTCGAGTGCCACATGAACTGCGTCACGAGTCGTTTTAACATTGGCAAGGCGCTTGACCCGGTCAATGAGTTTTGGATCGAGAACGATATTCGTGCGTTCAGTACTCGGTTTGCGGGTTTGCTTCATAAATGACTCTTTTACACATCGTATGTGTATAGCGGGAGTTTACGAGTGATCACGGGGCGGCGCAAGGGAGGCGGGCGAGGGTTGTGAACCGCACCAACCAACATCAATCCGCGACCGCACCCAACGTCCAGTAGGATTTCTTCGCCGGTCCAAGGTCGCAGCGTTGCTGCGAGATCAAGCAGCTTTTCGCGGCTGCGCAGCTTTCCGATTCGACTGCCATAGGTCATGTACGAACCCATGAACAGTCCATAAACGGCCACCAAGAAACCGATCGCGGATATCCACGTTGCGACGCGACTGCCGTTCCAGATCAGCGGCGGTGCGACAGCCGCGACCAGACCAGTGAAACCGGCAATAAGCATCGCGCGGCGAACTCCGGGTGCATCGATGCCGTAATCGGGTCGGCGTGCACGAGTTGGAGGGTTGCTATTCATGCTGCTGGATAGGGCGGGAACGCTTCGATTAGAGAGACTGACTTTGCAGTAGACACGATGTGGCGGTGTATTCTTCGGTAACGCGATCAGGCAGGCCGATGGGTATTTAATGAACGGTACAGCATGATAATAGAGTCGATCGATGATCGGTACAGTGCCACCGGTCTCGTAGAGTTGCCCGTGCTGCGCGAGTATCAGCGGTGGCTACACACATTCCGGATGGATTTGCATAGACTTTGAGTTAATTTATAGTTCAAGTTATAATCGAGCAATGAAAAATCCCCGCGGTAAGCGCTCAATCTTCCGCGCAGACGATGACCCGATCGCTCGCTTCGCCGGGCCGGCGCAAACCATTGCAGCGAGCGTGCCTCGCGCATTGACCGTTGCCATCCGTGCGAAGATTGGTAAACGTGAGTTTTCGCGCTTTGTAGGTCAGGCACTCGCCCGGGAACTGGTAGACCAAAACCGCGCCGCTTACGTGGCTTCCTTTGAAAAGGACCATGGACCAATCGATCCGCAGCTAACAGCCCGTCTTGAAGCTCTTCTTGCTCGGTGAGGATCATCCTCGATTCTGGCGCGATCATCGCTTCGGAGAACAACGATCGCACGTTGGCTGCGCTACTGAAGGCGGCCCGAAAAAATCGAACGCCGATCCTGGTGCCAGCAACCGTGGTCGCTGAAACCTGGCGCGGACCCTCGACCCATCCACGAGCCGCTTCTTTGTTCGGCTCGGTTGACGCCTTCCCGGAATTAAATGAGAACAGCGCACGGCAAGTAGGAGCATTGCTCGCCATCTCGAAAACTGCCGCAATTGTCGATGGGAACGTGGTCGCGATTGCGATGGCTCAGCCCCCGGCTACGATCGTAACTTCCGACGTGAATGACATCACGCATCTGCTGCAGAGCGCTAAAGTACCGCATGCCCTGTTCGGTGGGCGTGTACCGGTTTCCGCTCAAGTCATCATCGTTAAGGTGTGAATTGTCCCGTGTGAACGCAATGGCCTGGTGTCGAGGCGGACGAAGGAACCTGAATCGGCGTCTGCCAATAGTGCATCGCGGATCTCCATCGCCTCCCCCCACCACTTCAGTCTTAGGCGCGGCGACGATGATGCAGGTAGAGCGTCTCCCACGCCTGCCTCGCCACTCCTTGCGCGCGCGGGATTACTTGGCTCCGGCCGGCCATCCCATGACTGCGACCTCCGCTAACGCCAGCTGGTTGGTACCCGCGAGTTGCACGCGAACGTAACGGCCCTGCGCTCCGCCGACGTTCACCGCATACAGCTGCGGCGAGTTGCCCATGACGTAGCCGGTATTCGCCGTGTAGATCTGCGTGACGGCTGAATTCGCAAGGAGTTGGGCGAGCGATTGACCGTCCATCGAAGTCTGGGACACCAACACGTAGAAGTTGTTCAGACGCGTCGCACAACAGTCCGTGCGGTTGAACAGGTTCACGGCCTGGATCGTGCCGACCGCGCCAAGATCGACCTCCCAATAGTCATTGGCGTTGTGGCCGGCCGTGTCGGCAACGGAGCCGTCGGCAAAGTTGCCGTCGATGTTGCCGTCCACGGCGAGCGCCGCCGTCGAGCCGTAACCGAGTTCCGCGGCGCTCGCCGTCTTACCGTAGGCGAGGTTTCTCATGGGTGAAGCGAACGTCGCGGAACTCGCGGCCCGGTCGACCAGCGATACCGCATCGAGTAGAGAACCGTAGCCGTCCTGGTCCGAAGTAGCTTGGGCGAACGACAGCGTGTCCCTACCGGTCGCTTTGACGACGTAGGTGGCCTGTTGCCAGGACGGGGCATTCAGTTTGGTCCCGTCGGGCGCCAACGTATCGATGACGGTACCGTTCCACTCGACGTTGAATTTGTTTTGGGCGGCCCCGATACCAGGCCGGGCGGAGTACCAGAAACTCAATACCAAGGCGTCGCCCGCGGTCGTGGTCACGATCTGGGACACGGTATCGAGCGAGCCCGCCGCTCCAATTTGGATCCAAGAGCTGCCGTCCGCGGCGCTGTAGCCGAACAGGCCGTTCCACACCTGCACGTACCCGTTGCTGCCCGTCCAGCCCTGCAGCGACGTGACGTTACTCCAGCTGTCGGCGCCGAGAGAGTTGTTCTCGAAGCTGCCGTTGACGAGCAGGCTCGGCTGCGTGCCGCTCGTGCACACGCGCGTGGCCGTGGCACCCGCGGCGCCATCCAACGCGCCGGCATCGTTCTCGTCGATGCCGATGACGTGGCCGGTGCCGTGGCGCACCGCGGTGAAGGTGATGGGCGAGCCGCTTTGGGCATAGGCCTTCATCGCGGCCAGCGTGTGGGCTTGACCGCGGTCGTCGGTGTAATTGCCCCCGCCTGCATACACATAGCCGCGCGTTTCATTGCCGACACAGCCGCTCGCCACGAGATCGATGGCCTGCGAATCGGCCAGCGACTGTAGGTTCGCCAGCATCGGATCCACACTCACTGCACCCGATAGCGTGACCTGGCGCCCGACCGCGGCATGGGAATCGACGGCCGTATTGCTCGCGTTGAGACCGGTCGGCGTGTACGGATAGGAGCCGTTGAACGAGTACATGAAGGCCATCATGTTGTCGTCGCGCGAGAGGTTCTGCGTCGAGTCGAAGGTGCCGTCGGGCTGGAAGCCGAAGCCCGCCGTGCTGCCCGTTGGATCGCTGAACCAGAGCCCGTCGCGCCGATAGAAGTTCTGCCAGGTCGGCGGGTTGCGCAGCTGGTTGATGCCGAATGGAGGATTGTTCACGAATAGGAAGCCGCGATTCGTATTGCCCGGATGGCAGGAGCGGCAGTTCTCTTCGAATTCCGTGTCGCCCGCCGCTGCGTTGCCGGTCCGATAGGGCACATTGCGGGCGCCCGGTACTGCGATTTCCGTAGGGTAGGCATTCGTGATGGTGCGGAACGGATTCGGCGGGGTACGCAGCGTCGCTAAGAAGTCCTGCATGTCGGCGATCTGAGTAGCGGTTGGCTGCGCCGCCGCACCTTGCAAGGCGACGAACGCCGGCGAGAACGCCGTGAGACTCGCGCGATCGCCGCGCCAGTGTAGGAAGGGGCTTTGCATGCGATCGACCAGCGTCATCGTGAGGAAAGGTCCCTTCATGGGGTGCTCTTTCACGTTGATGTTCGGAGTCTGGGTGGCCGGCGCCGTCGACTCATCCCGCAACGTGACATTGTCGATCGTCTCGACCGCCGACGTCGGATCGCCGAGATCCCAGGCGAGCCGGTCGGTGCGCGCATCGACGTGGCAAGAGCCGCAGGCAAGCTGTCCGAGGCCCGAGAAAAGCTGGGTGTTGTACAGCAACGGTCGGCCTGCGCGTATGTCGGCGGGCGTTGGATCATACGAGAGCGCCACGCGGGCCACCTCCATCGTGCTCGAACTCGTTGCGGCCAGGTTCAGCACCGAGATATTTGCATCGAAGCGGTTGAGTACGTAGGCCAAGGTCGGGGAACTCGCGTTGGCGCCGGCGGCGTTCAGCACGATGCCCGTCGGTCCTTGGCCGACCGGGATCGGTGTACTCAGTAAGGAGTCCCGAGCACCCGCGGAGTCGATCACGATGACGCTGTTCGAGCCCATCGCGGTGACGTAGCCCTTGCCCGTCGCCGCATTCCACGCGATGCCCCGCGGATCGCCGATCGAGTTGGCGGCACAGAGGCGCGAGCCCTTGGCGCAGGTCGTCGGGATCGACGCGGTGGCATAGGTGCCGGTGACGGCGGAATACGGCAACAGATGCGGGTTCAGGTCGACCTTGGCGCCGGTGGTGCCGCCCTGCGCATAGGTGCCCATCAGCACTTGAATGAACGTGCCGTCCAGCATCTGCTGATAGCGAATCTGGTTGGTCGCATCGGTGCCTACCGCCGTCACCGCATGGGTCTCCGGGTTGACCGCAAGCGCCATCACCATGTTGAGCACACCGCCCTGGTAGGTGACCGCGTTGGTCGTGGTATCGACGACCGCAATGTCGCGGTCGATCAGATCCCAGCCGGGCGCGCGATTGGCATTCGAGCCTTGCGCCGCGCGACTGCCGTTGATGAAGATCGACCAATCCTCGCCATTCTCATCCAGCCACTTCGGCAGGGCACCCGCGGCTGCCGGCGACTGACGACGGACGATGACGCTCACCGGCGGAGGGGTGGGCGTGAAGTAGGCCGACGGATCATTCGGTGTGACGGTCGTCACCGGAGCATAGAGGCTGGTGTATTTTTTCAGGGTCGCATTGACCTTGTCGGGAAACGGGCTGACCCCACCATACGGACCCGAGGGCGAGCGTGCGAGGTCGACTTCATAGGGCGGATCGTCCTTGCCGCCGGTCATCGCGGTCGTGCCATTGCCCGACTCGAAAATTCCGACATAGACGTTCGTGCCACCCGCCCCGCGCGGCCCCACGGCGAGCGCGCGCGGTTGCTGACCGAGGATCGGAATGCGCCGCAGGGTCACGCCGTTCAATACCAGGGGATCGAATACCTCGAGTTCGCGCGCTTGGGCCACGGAAACATAGGCGCGCGCCGGACTCGTCGTGCTGCTCGCGGTCCCCGTGAAGACCACATCCGCCGGCTCCGCACCGGTTTGCAGGGTTGCGATCAATACGTTCTTCTTGATGTCGACGACGCTCACGCTATTGGAGATCTTGTTGACCACCCATGCCTGGGTGTTCGAAAAGACCCGCACGGAGACCGGCTCCAAGCCGACCTTGATGACGCTTGCCAGTGTCAAGGAGTCGCCGCTGATCGAGAACACCTCGACGTCATTGTTCGGTGTATTCACCGCCAACAGCTTGGTACCGTCCGGCGTGATATCGAGTGGATGCACGTGCGCCGACTCGAAGCTCGAGAACACCGCGTCGGACACACCGACCGAGGGGGTCGGAATCTTGATCGAGTGGACCGACTGGTCCAAGGTGGTGTTGGCGGATGCTGCCGGGAGGGCCGCCGTGGTCGCCGCTGCGGCCGCGGGTGCGCTGGTCGAATTTCCATCCGAACACGCCTGCAAAATTGCGGCCGTGAAAATTCCAGCGGCGACTAGCGAGGCCATCTTGCTCAGGGCCGTGGGCGGCAACCTTTCGACCGGCGATGACATGGACATCCCTCCCCACGTGCTTGCGAATCTGGCTGGCTGACGAGAGAGGCTAGCGTGCAGTGACGGGTTCTGCAACGCTTGCGACGTGATTCACGGAAATCATTTTGAATACTAGGTTGCGGTTCCGCGGCGGCCGCAGGGAACTCGAATGCAATATGTTCACCATGACCAGAATCGATCCTATGCGAGTGTTGTCGCAAGTGGCGCGCGTTTCCGCCCGACGTTCGGTAGAAGTACGGTCACGATCCCGAGCAACGGCAAGTACGCGCACAGTCGATAGACCGTCTCGATGCTGTACCGATCGGCGAGGCCGCCCAGGACGGCCGCACCGAGTCCGCCGAATCCAAATGCCAGACCGAAGAATAAACCTGAGACGAGGCCCACTCGCTTTGGCGCCAGTTCTTGTGCAAAAACGACAATCGCGGAAAACGCGGACGAGATCACGAAACCGATCACGATCGTGAGTGCGCACGTCCACGTGAGATCGGCAAACGGCAACGCGAGGGTGAACGGCGCCACGCCCAGGATCGAGGCCCAAATCACCGTCTTGCGGCCGACGCGATCCCCGATCGGTCCACCCAGCAAGGTTCCGGCGGCCGACGCGAACAGAAATACGAAGAGATAGAGCTGCGCGTCCAGCGGCGCCACATGAAACTTTTCCATCAAGTAGAAGGTGTAGTAGCTGCTGAGGCTCGCGAGGTAGAAATACTTCGAAAACACCAGGATCAGCAGAATCCCCATGGCGCGGATGACGACCCGCGGCGGCAGCAAAGCGACCTGCACCTCGCCGCGACCGCGCCGCGCCGCGCTCAGCAAATGCTGATGCCGATACCAAAGCGCTACCCGGAACATCAAGAACATGGCGACGAGCGTGATGAGTGCGACCAGCCCAATGCTGCGTCGACCGTAGGGGAGGATGATGAACGCGGCTATCAAAGGGCCGAGGGCGCTGCCGACGTTACCACCGATCTGAAAGATGGACTGCGCCAGTCCATGGCTGCCACCCGACGCGAATCGCGCGAGCCGCGAACTCTCCGGGTGAAATACCGACGACCCGGTGCCGATCAATGCGGCGGCCGCGACCACGGTCTCGTAGCGATGCGCGAATGCCAGTGTGACCAGCCCCAGCAGAGTGAAGCCCATGCCGATCGACGCGGCAAACGGCTGCGGACGACGGTCGGTATACGAACCGATCAGCGGCTGCAACAGCGAGGCGGTCAGTTGATACGTGAGTGTAATCAGACCGAGTTGACCGAAACCCAGCGTGAACTCGCCTTTCAATAACGGATAAATCGACAGCAGCAGGGACTGCATCATGTCGTTCACGAGATGCGACGCGCTCAGCGCGCCGAGAACTCCGAACTGGATCCCCGCGGCGCGTTCTTGTTTGCCCAACGCGCCCTCGCTAACACTCATTGCCGGCTCCTTCAACGAATCTGTCGGCATGATAGCAATTAGCGGATTTTCCGTCTTACCGCGAAAGTAGCGTGAGGCAAAGCCAGCATCGCGACCCGGCAACGACTGTTCTTCGACGCATAAGTTCAGCAACGCGCGCGATCAATTCTTGGCGTAAGCCGGCCATTGTCGTTCCGCCACCGGTGCGTGATAAACTGCAAGCGATTCTTCGAGGTTAGTTCCGTGGAGATGCATAGGTGCGCGGCATGTCAGTCTTAGAGGTCGAAACGCTCATCATCGGCGGCGGCCAGGCTGGCTTGGCGATGAGCGAGCACCTAGGGAAGCGCGGTGCGCCTCATCTCATCGTCGAGCGTCAGCGGATTGCCGAGCGTTGGCGCTCGGAAAGATGGGATTCACTCGTTGCCAACGGCCCAGCCTGGCATGACCGATTTCCCGGCATGACGTTCCCCGGCATCGATCCCGACAGCTTCGCGACCAAGCATCAGCTGGTTGACTATTTCGTCGCGTATGCGCAGCAGATCGCGGCGCCCATCCGCTGCGGCGTCGAGGTCACTGCGCTGCATAGGAAGGCCGATGGTCCCGGCTTTAGGGCTGATACATCCGACGGCCTCATCGAGGCCGCCAATGTCGTCGTCGCCACGGGACCATTTCAGCGCCCGGTCATTCCCACGACCGTTCCGATCAAGACAGGGATCGATCAAATCCATTCAGCCGCGTACCGCAATCCGGGCCAGTTGCGCGAGGGGGCGGTTCTGGTCGTCGGCGCCGGCTCGTCCGGTGCGCAAATCGCCGACGAACTCGTCCGTGCAGGAAGACGCGTCTATCTTTCGGTCGGTGCGCATAACCGCCCACCTCGACGCTATCGCGGCAAGGATTTCGTCTGGTGGCTGGGCGTGTTGGGCGAATGGGACACCGAAGTCGTCGCTGCCGGGACGGAGCACGTCACGATCGCCGTCAGCGGTGCCCGAAGCGGCCACACGGTCGATTTCAGACATCTCGCGGCGCGCGGTGTCACCTTGTTGGGCAGCGCGGCAGCATACCAAGACGGCGTCATCCAGTTGTTGCCGAATCTAGCCAAGAATATTGCGTTGGGCGACGCCAACTACTTATCCATGCTGAACGCCGCGGACGCCTATGTCACGCAACAGGGTCTCGACTTGCCTGAGGAGCCCGCGGCCCACGAGATTGATCCCGATCCGCCATGCGTGAGTGATCCCCTCTTGTGGTTAAACCTGGCCGCCGCCGGCATCACGTCCATCATCTGGGCGACGGGCTATGCGCTCGATTTCGATTGGATCAAGCTCGATGCCTTCGACGAGAAAGGCCGCCCCGTGCACCAACGGGGTGTCGGCGCGGTTCCTGGGCTCTATTTTCTGGGGCTTCCCTGGTTGTCACGACGGGCATCCGCTTTCATCTGGGGCGTGTGGCACGATGCCGCGTATCTCGCAGATCATATTGCTGCAAAGGGTGCCTCTACTTCGTGTGAGACATCGTCATTCACAATGAGCATCGATTGATTGACGAGCGTAATTCGCAGCAGGCGGCGGTGTTCGTCGATTCTTCAGACCTGCGCTGCGATATGCGGACGGCGTCACGGCACCGCGCTGAAACTCTGTTCTGAGCAGATCGATTTCGAGACTCACTTCCCGGAATTCGCGGCGCATCCGGACGCATACTCGGTCATCCTTTGGTTGGATGCAGAATATATATGCCCGGTATTCCCTTGAGCGAAACGCTGTTGCCGGTGGTGGCGCGGCCCCTATTGAGCGAATCGGAGCAAGTGCTGTACGCCCGGTTGGTGCGTGCCTTGGCTGGCCAGATCATTCTCGCGAAGGTGGCGATGTCGCAGCTCCTGGCGGTCGAGCGCGCACCGACCCGCCGTCATTCACAATACGATGCGAACCAGCTACGCCAATTGGTCGCGGACTTCGCCGTATGCGCGCCGGATTTCTCGGTGATCGCGGTCATCGAGGTCGATCGGCGCGTCCGTCAGCGCGAAGCGCAGCGAGTGCGTGACCGTTGGAAGAACGAACTATTGCGAGCTGCCGGCATCAACGTGATTCGCGTGCCGTGTGCGGATATCCCGAATGAAGCCGGCCTCCGGGCACTCATCAGTATCAAGGCGCCGCGGCATTGCGCCGAGTCGGAAGAGATCCGCCGCGCCTCTTGATCGCGCGACTCAGCGCGTGCCGTACAGCCGGTCGCCGGCATCCCCCAGCCCCGGTAAGATATAACCGTGATCGTTCAATTGCGGGTCGACGGCGGCGGTCCACACCCGCACCTCGGGGTGATGGGCGTGTAGATTCGCGACCCCCACGGGCGTTGCCAGCAAGCACACGAAACGTACCTCGGCGGCGCCGTGCTCTTTGAGCCGGTCGACCGCGGCGACGGCGGTGTTGCCGGTCGCGAGCATGGGATCAACGACGATCACGAGCCGTTCCGACAAGTCGGAAGGGGACTTGAAGTAATATTCGACCGCGGTCAACGACGCAGGGTCCCGATACAGCCCGATGTGCGCAACGCGGGCGGACGGCACCAAATCCAGCATGCCTTCGATCAAACCGATCCCGGCACGCAGAATGGGCGCAAACACCAGTTTCTTCCCCGCCAGAATCTGCGCCTCCATCGGCATCATGGGCGTCGCGATCTGTATCGGTGCGAGCGATAGATCGCGGGTCACCTCGTAGCACAGCAGCGTGGCGATTTCACGCAGCAACTGGCGGAAGCTCTTGGTCGATGTGGTCTTGTCGCGCATGAGTGTGAGCTTGTGCTGCACGAGCGGATGAGCCACCGTAATCAGATTTTCCATCAGAACACCGTCCCGTCGCTCAAGACTTTGAATGGAGGACCGCCATCGGCGCGGGTCCTGCGTGCGATCAATCGACCGGCCGCCCAGGTGCCGCCCTCGAGTACGCGGGCCAGCGGAAACAGTGTCGGATCCACACCGAGGCGCTCGACCACCAGCGGCGCGAGCCGGTCGAGCAGCGCCACCGTCAGCGCGCGCCAGGCGACGACGAAGGGCGATGCCACCGCGTAGCTCAACGACAGGGCGCCGGGTTCGCGCGGCTCGAGCACTCCCATGTCGACCAGCAGTCCGCCGTTTCGATATTCCGCCAATCCAGTCAGTTGGTCTACGTCGTACACCTCGATCCCGGCGCTCTGCAGGGGTTCGATCAGCGAATAGCTCAGCCATTGCGACAGTTTGTGCAGGGGCACATACTGGTCCTCCGGGCTCGCGCCCCGCAGCGCGGGGTGCGGCCAGCAATCACCGAGCGGGACCCCGCCGAGGCTGGGTCGAGATTGCCAGATCGGACCCAACGCCTGCAGCACGAGCTCCAAGATCGTGGTTGCCGGCAATCGTCCGTTCATGGCGCGTGCCCGCAGTGCATCGAATAAGCCGCCGGGACGCGGTGAATCCGCAATGGCAAACAGGTCGGGCCGAGACTCCATCGCCGCGCCGAACCTGTTCAACAACGCCGCGCGGCCCTCCAATCCGAGCAACTCGTTGCCACTTCCCGCTTGAAAGGCATTGCTGATCGTTTGCCGGTCGACGCGCCGCAGCGCGCCGGCATCCACCCGGTAGAATGTCGCCCGATCGTCGGCGAGCGCGCCGCTTGCGAACCAGCGCAGGCTCGCCAGCGCCAGACCCTCTGAACGCGCGGCCACCAGATTCGTGGTGCTATCGCGATAGCGCCACTCGGCACCGGCGCCGGCGTCCAATAAGACCGAGGTGATCACCAGATCGAAGGCGGAGCGTGCGGCCGCATCCGCGGTTTTCCAGCGAGCGTCCGCGACGATTTCTTTCCATAGATCGTGCCCTTGGATGTCGAAGTGACGCCAGCGTGAATGCAGGGGTACATCGAGTTGCGGATATCGGGCCCGAACGACTTCCGCCACGAAGTCGGCGGTCGCGGGCAGCCGACCGAGATCGACTTTCCAGTCGGCGATGTCGCCATCGAGTGTCAATGTCAGCAGATGGTGCGCGCAGCGGCGCACCGCGTCGGCGTGCAGCAGGCGTCCGGCGCGCTCGGCCAGCGCGTCGGCGGGAGGATCAGAAGTCCTTGATGTCACGGCCGACGATACCGGGCAGGCTCGCACCCAGGCTGGGTATTTCCGCGTCCGGCGTAAAATAGCCAGCCGCCTTTTTCGCCGCGATCTCGACCAGCGCATCCTCGGGTACCAGATCCGGCGGCAACGAGACGCGTTCGCCGATCTCGATTCCGGCGGCGATCAGCGCGTCGTACTTGAGATTGGACATCGACACCAGATGGTCTATCCGAGTAATTCCGAGCCAATGAATGACATCGGGCATCAGTTGCTGGAAGCGCGCGTCCTGAACCCCCGCGACACATTCCGTGCGCGCGAAATAGGTCGCCGCCTGATCACCGCCGGGCTGCCGCTTGCGCGCGTTGTACACCAGAAATTTCGTCACCTCGCCGAGCGCGCGCCCCTCCTTGCGGTTGTAGACGATGAGGCCGGCGCCTCCCGACTGCGCCGTGCGTATGCACTCCTCGACACCGTGCGTGAGATACGGACGGCAGGTACAGATGTCCGAGCCGAAGACGTCCGAGCCGTTGCACTCGTCGTGTATGCGGCAGGTCAACGGGCGTGCCGGATCGACGAGGTCCGTGGGGTCGCCGAACAGATACAGCGTCGTGCCGCCGATGGGCGGCAGGAACACATGCAGGTCGGGGCGTGTGACCAGTTCCGGATACATGCCGGCCGTCTGCTCGAACAGCGTCCGGCGCAGCAAGGTCTCCGTCACGCCAAAACGTTCGGCAACACCCGGCAGATGCCAGACCGGATCGATGGCGGCTTTGATGACGCTGACCTCGCCGCCTGAGCGGATGACGACACCATCCTCCACGAGCCGGCCTCGGTCTATCGCGTCCCGGACCTCGGGTAGCACCAGGTGGGCCTTGGTGATCGCGATCGTCGGCCGAATATCCAGTCCCGCTTGGATTTCGGTCGCGAAATCTTCCGCCACTCGATGGCCCCACGGATCGAGCGAAACGATCTTGTCCTTTCCCATCCACTGGTCGTGCGGGCCGATGTCGATGAGCGGTCCCGTGTCCTTGAGATCGGGGCGGCTATCGGGATCCAGTGCGCCCGACGATACCGCAAGCGCGCGGTACACCGAATAGGCGCCGCCGTGCGCCCCAATCACGTTGCGGTGATCGCGCGCGGTGGTCGAGCCGATCACCGCGCCGCGCGCCTGAGCGCTCGCCGCACCCCACTCGATCGGATACTTGGGTGGCTTGCCTCCCGGCGGGTGCGAGGTCAGACGTATGTGGCCTGGAGGGTTCTTTATCACTTCCTTACCATAAGCCACCCGCCGTGCTTAAGGAAGTGAGCCAGCGCACACCCGGGACAGTTCGTCCGCGGTCGATAGGGGATGATGCATCCAGGCCCCACCGATGGCCGCCGCGTGGGGGGGCGTCAGCCGGTAGTCTGCAAGCGGTCGGGGCTCGTCGTCGCGGTGTCGTCGTGGCGCCTCATCAGGTAAACCAGGATGAGGACATTGACCAGCAGGAGAGTGGCGCGAACCGCGTTCGGATGGTGGACGAGGGTGACGACCTCGAAAGGTACCAGGGAGGCAGTGGTGATCACGACCAGCCAACGACTCCACACATAGCGTCGATACAGTGCCCACCCTTCGATAGACGTGGCGGCTGCGTCGGCCAGTAAGGCCATCGCTACCACGAATACCTTGTGCGCTGTCGACGCATGCAGCAATTGCTCGGCGAGCGCGATGCTCCACGACTCCGTCGCGTGGCGGCGAATGGCTTGGGCGACGGCGACCAGTTTTTCCGCCAAACCCACCGAGCCCAATACGAAAATGGAGGCGCCGCCGAGCAACTCCGCCAGCGCCTTGGTCAGCTTGTAGCCAATGATGATCTTGAGGCCGCGAGGCATTGAGCCCGGCACGCTACGGGCAGGCGCATTCACCGATGTCCTCGTTCCAGACATCCGGGTGCCGCTCTATGAAAGCCTCGATCAGCGCCGCGCATTCGCTGGACCGCATGTCGACGACCTCGACCCCCTGCTCGCGCAGCCAGTCGATGCCGCCGCGAAAGGTAGACGATTCGCCGACGATGACTTTCATGATGCGGAATTGTCGCACCAAGCCGCTGCAGTACCAGCAGGGCGCCAGGGTCGTCACCATGATGGTGTCCTGGTAGCGGCGTTGACGGCCGGCTTTGCGAAACGCATCGGTTTCGCCGTGTACCGAGGGATCGTTTTCCTGGATGCGTCGATTGTGTCCGCGTCCCAACAGGGTGCCGTCCTTGTGGAACAGTGCGGCGCCGATGGGTATGCCGTTCTCGGACATGCCCAACCGGGCCTCTTCGATGGCAATGTCGAGCATGGCTTGGTGTGGGTCGGTCATGATAGCTCCAAGGTTAGCGGGACAGTGCTCGAACCGCCACGGCCGCCGCCGCGGAACGATTCTCGACGCCGAGTTTGACGAAGACTTGTTCCAGATGCTTGTTGACGGTGCGTGGGCTGATGTTCAGGATTTCGCCGATATCGCGGTTCGCTTTCCCGCGGCTAACCCATAGTAGGACCTCCGCCTCGCGCGCGGTCAACGAGAATGCGTCCTGCAGGCCGGCGCGATCGCTCTCGGCGCAGGCCGTTCCGGTCTCCATCAACCGGAACAACAATTCGTCGGAACCCAGGGGGCTTAGAAAGGAGCATTCGAGAATGCGGTCCCCGACGTTGAAGCGGCACACTCCGGGTGCCTTCGTATCGGCTCTGCGCAGGCGCAGCAGGTGCTCGATGGTGGCGCCCGGCAGGACGGCTTCCGTGCCGCGCGGGCTGTTGGCGTCGCCACAGAGTAGCTTGCGTGCCTTGGGCGTGCACCACAGCACGCGGCCGGCATGGTTGGTCGCGAATAGAAAGCGGCCGCTGGCGTCCAGCGCGGCGTGCGTCTCGTAGGCCAGCCGGGCATTGCCCAGGTGCACCCGAATGCGCGCCAGCAGCACGTCCAAGATCAGCGGCTTGGTGACGTAGTCCACGCCGCCGGAGGCCAAACCCTCGATCACATGCTCGGTTTCCGATAGTCCCGTCATGAAGATGACCGGTAAATGCGACAGCAGCTTGTCGCGTTTGAGCCGTTTGCAGGTTTCGAAGCCGGTGATGCCGGGCATCACCGCATCCATCAGCACGAGATCGGGCGTGACGAAATCGATGAGCTCGAGCGCGGCCATGCCGTCGGTCGCGATCAATACGGTGTAGCCCGCGGTGTCGAGGGTATCGGTCAGAAGACTCAAGGTCTCCGGCGTGTCGTCCACGACCAGCACGGTGTCCCGCCGAGTTGCCGCAGCTTCAGTTGCCGACACGAAGCGTCTCCAGTACCTGCATGTAGCGTTTCAAGTCGAAACTGCTGACGAGCACGCGCAGTTGCGTCGCAAAGGCTTCATTGACCGGATCCTCGAGTTCCAGTTCCCGCAATTTGGCTTCGATCCCGCGTACATGGCCGATACGTCCGAGCCGGTACAGGTCGTCGAGATGATGCCGTGAGCGGCTGCCGGGCGCAGCACCGAGCGGCGGGCTGCTCGCCGTAGCACCCGAGCCGTTCGTGTGCTCACGTATCCAGTCGAGATTCAGCAGGGCGCCCACCCCTTCGAGCAATGCCCGCAGCTCCACCGGTTTGATGATGAACGAATCGTGTAGCGCGCCCGCGCCCGGGGAGTACTCGTGCGCATTCGCCGAAACGATCATGATCTTCAGTCCCTCGAGCCCGGGGGTGCGGCGTAGTTCCCGCGCCAGATCCCATCCGGAGATGTCCGGTAGCGAGAGATCGACGATTGCAAGCTGCGGTAAGGATCGCGCGGCCAGCTGCAGGCAGCTCTTGCCATCGCGCGCCAGTAGCACCTCGAAACCCACGGGACGCAGAAAATTGCGCAGTAGTTCCAAGTGCAAGGGATCGTCGTCGGCGACGATGATCTCCTGGCGCGGACCGTAGTAGTCGACGATACGCTGCGCCGCGGGCGGAGCCGGGATCTCGGTTCTGACTTCCGAGAGCAGCAAGCGCACCGTGAAGACCGTGCCGGCCGGCCCGCTGCTCTGTACCGCCACCTCACCGCCCATCATATGCGTCAAGAGCTTGGTGATGGTGAGTCCGAGTCCCGTGCCCGGGGTGGCACGGACGCCCTCGCTGCTGCCCCGTTCGAACGGCTCGAAGATGCGCGCGATATCGTCGGCGGCGATGCCGGCGCCGGTGTCGGCGATCTCGAACTCCGCGATCTCACTGCGATACCGTACCCGCAAGGTGACCGAGCCGCGTTCCGTGTACTTGATCGCGTTCGATAATAGATTGATCAGAATTTGCCGCAGGCGCTTCTGGTCCGCATGCACGTGCGACGGCAGATGGGCGGGCGGCTCGTAACGAAATTCCAACCCCTTCGCCAGTGCTTGCAGCCGGAACATGTCGACCAATTGATCGAGGAACTCGCCGAGCTGCACCGTGTCTCGGCTCAGACGTAGCATGCCGTTTTCGATCCGCGACACGTCGAGCAGCCCGTCGATGAGGTTCGACAGGTGCTCGGCGCTGCGGCGAATCACCCGTACGGCGGTATCCGGTGTGCCGGCGTTGTCGCGTTCCAGCAGCTGCGCGTAGCCGAAAATCGAATTCAACGGCGTGCGAATTTCGTGGCTGAGGCCGACGATATAGCGGGTCTTCGCGCGGTTCGCCGCCTCGGCGACTTCCTTGGCACGTTGTAGATCCGCGTCGGTGCGGCGATGAGCGTCGATTTCCTCGATGAGCATGGCGGTCTGGCGGGCGGATTCCGCCTCGGCCGTGCGTCGGCTTTCATGTGCGAGCACGATCAGCCAGGAGACCACACAGGAAGGTACCAACAGGCTCAAGGACACCAGCCATAGCGTTGCCTTGACGGTGGCCTGCGCCGCGGGCGTGCCGCCCGCATGCTCGCGGTAGATGATCGCCAGCAGCAAACCCACGCCCAGATTGCACAGGAGCGTGATGCCGATGAAGTTGCCGGCGCGGGAATTGAGCGCGGCCGCCAGACGTCCGGGAAGTATCGTCGTCATCAACTCGGCGAGCTGGTGCGCGACGCGGCCTCGCGGTTTGCAGGCATCGTGACAGCGTGACTCCAGCGTGCAGCACAGCGAGCAGATCGGGCCGGAATACACCGGGCACTTCGCCATGTCGCTCGCCTCGAACACGTTCTCGCAAATACAGCAGCGCAACGATTCGATGTCGGGTCCGCAGGTCTCGGCCGGCCGTGCGAGATAGTAGCGCCCGCGGGTGAGCCAGGCGATGAGCGGAGCCGCGATGAACGCCGTCGCCAGTGCGACGAATGGCGAGAGGATTTGCGCGGCGTTGCCGAACAGGCCGAGGTAGGCCAGGCTCGAAGTCAGGACGGCCAACACCATCGCCCCGACGCCGACCGGGTTGATGTCATACAGGTAGGCGCGTCGGAATTCGATGTAGCGCGGACTCCAGCCCACCGATTTGCTGATCACGAGGTCGGCGGTCAGCGCACCGATCCAGCCGGCGGCGAAGTTGGCATAAATGCGCAAGATGCCCTCGATCGCCTGAAAGATGCCGATCTCCATGAGGACGAGCGCCAATACGGCGTTGAACACCAGCCATACGACTCGGCCCGGATGACTGTGGGTGAGCCGCGAGAAGAAGTTCGACCAGGCGATGGAGCCGGCGTAGGCATTCGTCACGTTGATCTTGATCTGGCAGACGATCACGAACAGTCCGGTGAGCACCAGTGCCACCGACGGCGAACCGAATGCCGTGCGGAAGGCCACGAGATACATCTGTACGGGTTCGGTGGCCTCGATCATGGGAACACCGAAGCGCAGCGCGAGCACCGCGAGGAAAGATCCCACCAATAACTTGAAGCCGCCGATCACTACCCAGCCCGGACCCGTGGCGACCAGGGCGGTCCACCAACTGAAGGAACGTCGGCCCTTGCCGGCCGGCAGGAAGCGCAGGTAGTCGACCTGTTCCCGATCTGCGGCAACAGTGACAGCAATGTCGATGCCGCCATGCCGAGCATCAATGGGTTGATCGCGGTGCCGCTGCCGCCTTGCGTGCCCGGGTAATGGGTCCAGGCCGCATAGTCGGCGGGATGTTTCCAGGCGATATACAGGATAGGCAGGAACTGCAGCGCGATCCAGATGGGTTGGGTGGCGATCTGCATGCGGCTGATCATGCTGATGCCGTAGATGGCAACCGGTATCACCACCAGCGTGCTCAAGACGTGGGCGATCGCCAGCGGAATGCCCAGCAGCAGCTGTAGCGCGACGGACAGTATGGTGGCCTCGACGGAAAACAGCAAAAAAGTGAACGACGCGTAGATCAGCGAGGTGACCGTGGAACCGAGATAACCGAAGCCGGCGCCACGGGTCAGCAGATCGATGTCCACCCCGTACTTCGCCGCGTAGTACGCGATCGGCAGCCCGATGAGAAACATCAGGAACATGAACGACAGGATGGCCCAGAGCGTATTGGGGAAGCCGTAAGCCACGGTCAGCGAGCCGCCGATGGCTTCGCAGGCCAGGAACGCGATCGGGCCGAGCGCGGTGCTGCCGACGCGGAACGAGGATTTGCGCGCGCTCGAGGCCGTGAATCGCAAGGCGTAGTCTTCCAGGGTCTGCGAGGCGACCCATTGGTTGTACTGCCGGCGTTCCCGGACGATTCGTTGCTGCGAGCTCATATTTTTACGCGCAATCCTCGGCGCATCCCTGTCGTTGCATTCTGTCACACATGGGCATCCCGCAGTGCGCGTCTACGTCAAACGACGCATACAGCGCGCCTCCTGGCTGCTGTAGGTTCCATCCCGCACGACGCGCCGAAGTTTTTCGCGCCGTGCCGCTCGGGGTGGTAGGTCGGTAGGGATGCGCGAGCACTGAAGACGTGCGATTGCCGCCTCGAGTTTGACAGTGCCCCGGCCCCGTGCCGCGGGCTTTTGACAAAATACCAGGGAGATACTGCTTATGATTTCTCAATTCGGACGGACACGCGCCACGCGCCGCGGGGTTTCGCTCGTCGCCGCCGGCGTTGCGGCGCTCGTATCGCTGACCGGAACAGCCATGGCGGACGACCCGCTGCCGCCGGTCACCATTGGCGGCGGCATTCAAGCGGGTTTCTATAACTGCGACAAGTCCTGTATCTACAGCCCCGGCACCGTGAGTTCAGGCGACAGCAACGTATCCGGCTTCGCCCTGGACAGCGCGCGACTGTACATCAACGGCAATGTCACCAATCAGATCAAGATCATGTTCAACACCGAGTACACCGGCAGCGGTGCGGGCGAGAACAAGGTCACCGTACTCGATGCCGTGGGTCGCTTCGAGTTCTCGGATTACTTCAATATCTGGGCGGGACGATTCCTGCCGCCGAGCGATCGGGCCAATCTGTACGGTCCGTACTATGCGAACGACTGGACTCCCTATGCCGACGGCGTGGCGGACTTCTATCCAAGCATCGAAAGCGGCCGTGACAATGGCGTTGCCTACTGGGGTCAGTTCGGAATCTTGAAAGCCTCGGTCGGTGTGTTCGATGGCCAGTCGATCAACAGCGTCGTCGCCGACAAGAGCAAGCTGCTCTACGCCGGGCGCCTGATGCTCGACTTTTGGGACCCGGAGGCCGGCTACTACCTGAACAGCACGTACTACGGCGAGAAGGATCTGCTCGCGGTGGGTTTGGTGGCGCAAAGCCAGGATAGCAAGACCACGACCAGCTTGGATGCCCTCATGGACAAGAAGCTGCCGAACGGCGGTGTTGCCACGATCGAAGCCGAATACCTGCACGATAATGGCTTGTCGGGACTGACTACCAGCAAGGGTTGGTATGCACTGGGCGCGTATCTCTTTCCGCAGCCGGTGGGCATCGGCAAGATCCAATTGCTCGCCAAGTACAGCGAGAAGACCACCGATGCGGGAGTCGTCTTAGGCACTGTGGTAGCCGGCACCGTGGTCGCGAACGATTCGACCGGCGCGGCCGAGACCGCCATTGCGGCGGATAAACTCAAGACCTTTGAGTTCAACGTGAACTACCTCATCAAGCCGTACAACGCACGTGTCGGTTTGTACTATCTGCATCAGACGGATGATCTCGGTAATGCGTCGCCGCACGAGATCGGTTTGAAACTTCAGCTACAAATGTAAGTCACTCGATAAACGGAGAAGCATGCAATGAATAGGGGAAATGTACTGAAATGGGCGGTCGCGGGCGCGGTAACGCTCGCCTCGATGACCGCGGCGGCGGAGGACACGATCAAGGTAGGCGTGTTGCACTCGCTGTCCGGCACCATGGCGATCAGCGAAACGACGCTGAAAGACACGGTGCTGATGATGATCGACGAACAGAACAAGAAGGGTGGCCTGCTCGGTAAGAAGCTCGAGGCGGTGGTCGTCGACCCGGCGTCTAACTGGCCGTTGTTCGCCGAAAAAGCTGCCGAGCTGCTCGAGAAGGACAAGGTCTCCGTGGTCTTCGGTTGCTGGACTTCGGTGTCGCGCAAATCCGTATTGCCGGTGTTCGAGAAGGACGACGGGTTGTTGTTCTATCCGGTGCAGTACGAAGGCGAAGAGTCGTCGAAGAACGTGATCTACACCGGTGCCGCGCCCAATCAACAGGCCATTCCGGCGGTGGATTATCTGATGAAGGAAGTCGGCGTCAAGCGCTGGGTGCTGGAAGGCACCGACTATGTGTATCCGCGCACCACGAACAAGATTCTGCAGGCCTACCTGCTTCAGAAGGGCGTGAAAGCCGAGGATATCATCGTCAATTACACGCCGTTCGGCTTCTCCGACTGGGCCAGTGAGGTGAGTAAGATCAAGAAGTTCGGCTCCGCGGGTAAGAAGACCGCCGTCGTCTCCACGATCAATGGCGATGCCAACGTGCCGTTCTACAAAGAGCTGGGCAATCAGAAGATTTCGGCCGAGGACACTCCGGTCGTTGCCTTCTCGGTGGGTGAAGAGGAATTGTCGGGCCTCGACGCGAAGCCGCTGGTGGGTCACCTGGCCGCCTGGAACTACTTCATGAGCATCGATACTCCGGCCAACAAGGAGTGGATCAAGAAGTGGCATGCCTTCACCAAGAACCCGAAGCGTACCTTCAACGATCCGATGGAGGCGTCCGTCATCGGCTTCCAATTGTGGGTCAAGGCCGTGGAGAAGACGGGTTCCACCGATACCGAGAAGGTCATTGCGGCGCTGCCGGGACTGTCGGTGGGCAATCTCACGGGAGGTACCGCCACGGTGCTGCCGAACCATCACATCACCAAGCCCGTATACATCGGGGAGATCCGTGAGGACGGTCAATTCGACGTGGTATGGAAGACCGACAAGGAGATCCCAGGTGAGGCGTGGTCGCATTACCTGCCTTCGGACAAGGGCATCACCGCCGACTGGGTGAAGCTCAAGTGCGGTAACTACAACGAAGAGACCAAGGTCTGCTCGGGACAGAACTTCAAGTAAGTTGACGAGTCGCGTGCGCCGGGCGCCCTGTGGCGTCCGGCGCCGTGTTGATGTAGAAAGGACGCGGGATCCCCTAACGCACGAAGTCACCGAGGTCATGTTGAGCAGGCTGCAGCGATGGCATGATTTGAAACTGGCGTTCGCGGGTCTGGCGAGCTTGATGCTGGCGTCGACCGCCACTCCAGCCGGCGCCGTGGCGCCCGAGACGGGTGATCTGCCCGAGCTGGTCGGCGGCCTCGCGACCGCCAGTTATTCGGAAAAACAAGCCCTGATCAAACAATTGGTTCAAACGCACGATCCGCGCGTCCGCGGCGTGCTCGATGCGATGCTCGAGGGAAAGCTCTACTCGCGCACCAGCGATGGGCGGCTGTTCATCGCCGCGGAGAACAACGACGTTCTGGATATTACCGATCCGCTGACCGGCAAGCCGGCCGGCTCGATGCAGTCCGGTGATGCCGGCAAGATCGGCATCAATAACCAGTTACGCAAGACGCTGCGCGTGGCGCTGGCGCAATTCGACCTGGCGAGCACCGACGTGAACGTGCGTCTGGAGGCCGTGCGGGAAATGTTACGGGCCGTGGATACCGAGAGCATCGCGGTGCTGCATGAGCGGCTAGCGGTGGAGCCGAGCAGCGCCGTCAAACGCGAGATCCGCGCGGGTCTGGCGCTCGCCGACTTGGACTCTTCCGAGGTCTCGGTGCGCCTGGCGGCGGTCAAGACCTTGGCTGAGAGCCTGAATGTCGATGTTTATAACCGCTTGACCGCGATGTCCCAGGCGCCGGCCGAGGGCGAGGCGGGGGAGGGCGACCCCGCGGTCCGCGCGGCTGCGAAGAAGGCGCTGCGCACCATCGATCGGAAACGTAGTTTTTATTCCATCGCGCAGACGCTCTTGTACGGACTCAGCCAGGGCTCGGTGCTGGTGTTGGCCGCGATCGGGCTGGCCATCACCTTCGGCGTCATGGGCGTCATCAACATGGCGCACGGGGAACTGATGATGCTCGGCGCCTATAGCACCTATGTGGTGCAGCTGCTCATGCCGCAGCATATCGGCGCATCGATTCTAGTCGCCATACCCGTGGCCTTCCTGGTCTCGGGACTGGTCGGGATCGCGATCGAGCGCGGTATCGTGCGGCATCTCTACGGGCGGCCGCTGGAAACCTTGCTGGCAACCTTCGGCCTGAGTTTGATCCTGCAACAGGCCGTCCGCGATATTTTCTCGGCGAACAACCGGCCGGTCGAGACTCCGTCATGGCTGGCGGGCTCCCTGCAGATCAACGAGGTGTTGGCCATCACCTACAACCGGCTGTACATCATCGTTTTCACCTTTGCCGTGTTTCTGTTGCTGCTCGCGATACTGAAACGGACCCGTCTGGGCCTGGAGGTGCGCGCCGTCTCACAGAATCGTGGCATGGCGAAGGCCATGGGGATCCGCACGGAGTGGGTGGATGCCATGACCTTCGGTCTCGGCTCCGGTATCGCGGGTATCGCCGGGGTTGCACTCAGTCAACTCACCAATGTGGGACCCAATCTCGGTCAGAGCTACATCGTCGATTCCTTCATGGTGGTGGTGTTCGGCGGCGTGGGCAATGTCTGGGGCACGGAAATCGGTGGCAATGCGCTGGGCGTGGTGAATCAGGCATTGGAGCCGTATGCCGGCGCGGTGCTCGCCAAGATATTCGTGCTGGTGTTCCTGATCCTATTCATACAACGCAGGCCGCGCGGGATGTTCCCGCAGAAGGGCCGTGCGGCGGATGGTTGACGCAGTGACGCCGCCATCGACCTTGGACGCCGCGGGATTTGCGGCCGCGATTCGCGCGGACCGTGGCGGGAAGGCGTTTCTGACCGTACTCGTGGTCGCGATCATGGTGGTGCCGGCACTCAATCTGCTCGTACCCGGGGGCTCGGCGCTGCACCTTTCGAGCTATACCGTCACCTTGCTGGGCAAGTACATGACCTATGCCATGTTGGCCATGGCGGTGGATCTGGTCTGGGGTTATTGCGGCATTTTGAGCCTCGGGCACGGGGCGTTTTTCGCGCTCGGCGGCTATGCCATCGGCATGTACCTCATGCGTCAGATCGGCACACGCGGAGTCTACGGCGATCCGGTGCTGCCGGACTTCATGGTGTTTCTCAATTGGAAGGAGCTGCCGTGGTTCTGGCACGGCTTCGAATCGTTTCCGTTCGCCGCCGCGATGGTGTTCCTGGCGCCCGGCGTTCTGGCGCTGGTATTCGGCTTTCTGGCGTTCCGCTCGCGGGTATCCGGGGTCTATCTCTCCATCATGACCCAGGCGCTCACCTACGCACTGATGCTCGCGTTCTTTCGCAACGATATGGGATTCGGCGGCAACAACGGCTTTACCGACTTCAAGGACATTCTGGGCTTCAGCCTGCAGGCGCCGTCCACCCGCATGGTGCTGTTTCTGGGCACGGCGCTGTCTCTTGGCGGCTCCTATCTGCTGTGCCGCTACATCATCGCGTCGCGCGCCGGGCGAGTCATTCAGGCGGTGCGCGATGCCGAGAGCCGGGCGCGATTTCTCGGTTACCGCGTCGAATCCTACAAGCTGTGGATGTTCGTGCTGTCCGCGCTGCTGGCCGGGCTGGCCGGAGCGCTCTACGTGCCGCAGATCGGCATCATCAATCCCAGCGAGTTTTCCCCGGCCAGTTCGATCGAGATCGTCATCTGGGTCGCGATCGGCGGCCGCGGGACGCTGTACGGAGCCGTGGTCGGTGCCTTCCTGGTCAACTATGCCAAGACCTACTTCACGGCGGCGCTGCCGAGCATGTGGCTGTACGCTCTCGGCGCCTTGTTCGTGCTGGTGACGCTGTTCCTGCCGAGTGGTGTGGTCGGCCTGATTGGCGAGTGGCGCCGGCATGCCGGCCGCCAGCCTAAGGGTCTTTGATGGCGCGCCAGTCCGGGCGCTCGCGCAGCAGCAAGCCCGCGCCCGCGGGCTTGGATGCCGCGCGTGGCTATGCGCTGTACCTCGAGGATATCACGGTGAGCTTCGACGGCTTTCGTGCTCTGAATGCACTGACGCTGTACGTGGGGGTGGGCGAGCTGCGCTGCATCATCGGACCGAACGGTGCCGGAAAGACCACCATGATGGATGTCATCACGGGAAAAACGCGCCCCGATTCGGGCTCGGCCTGGTTCGGCCAGAGCATCGATCTGCTGCAGCTGACCGAACCGGAAATCGCGCAGGCGGGAATTGGCCGGAAGTTTCAGAAGCCCACGGTATTCGAGAAGCACACGGTGTTCGATAATCTCGAACTCGCCATGACGGGCAACAAGAAGGTGTGGACGTCGTTGTTCGCCCGCATCCTGCCCACACAAATCGAGCGCATCGAGGAGGTGCTGACGCGCATTGGATTGCTCGACCAGCGTCTCGCGCTGGCGGGCACCTTGTCGCACGGTCAGAAGCAGTGGCTGGAAATCGGCATGCTGCTGATGCAGGACCCCCAGGTGTTGCTGGTGGACGAACCGGTGGCCGGCATGACGCCGCAGGAGATCGAGCGCACGGCCGAGCTGCTGATATCGCTCGCGGGGCGGCATTCGGTGGTCGTGGTGGAGCATGACATGGCATTCGTACGGTCGATCGCCCGCAAGGTGACGGTGCTGCACGAAGGCAGCGTACTCGCCGAGGGCAGCATCGATGACGTGCAAAAGCACCCCAAAGTGATCGAAGTCTATCTCGGGGTCTGAAGATGCTGGAAATCAAAGGCCTCAATCAATTCTACGGCGGCAGCCATACGCTGTGGGACATCGATATGAGCGTTCCCGAAGGCTCTTGCACCTGTCTCATGGGCCGCAACGGCATGGGCAAGACCACTCTACTCAAATGCATCATGGGGTTGCTGACCGCGAAATCCGGCCAGATCCTTTACGACGGCCAGGATCTGCGCGCGCTGCCGGCCGAGGCGCGTGCGCATCGGCGCATCGGCTACGTTCCGCAGGGGCGCGAGATATTCTCGCAGTTGACGGTGGAGGAGAACCTGCGCATCGGCCTCGCCGTGCGTCGCCCGGCGTTACGCCAAGTGCCGCCTCATCTCTACGACATGTTCCCGGTACTGAAGCAGATGCTGCGCCGGCGTGGCGGCGACCTGTCGGGGGGGCAGCAGCAGCAACTGGCCATTGCGCGTGCGCTGGTTCTGGATCCGAAGCTGCTGATTCTCGACGAGCCCACCGAGGGCATACAACCGAACATCGTGCACGACATCGGTGAGGTCATTCAACGGCTCAACCGGGAGACCAATTTGACGGTGCTGCTGGTGGAACAGAAATTGCCGTTTGCGCGGCGTGTGGCGACGGAGTTGCGCATGCTCGACAAGGGTCGATTGGTGATGTCGGGCAAGATCACGGCGCTCACCGATGAATTGGTACAGGCGCACTTGACGGTCTGAGGGCGCCGCGAATGCGTCAAGACGCGCGCAGCGCGTCGGCCACCGAGAGCCGTGCCGCGCGCAAGGCGGGGAAAAAACCGCCGAGCAGCCCAATCGCACAGGCCCACAGGATGCCCGTCACCACCAGCGTATTCGTCACCCTGAGCTTGAACACCACTTGGGCGAACTCGCCCCCCAGCGTGCTGACGGTATGGCCGTTGAAGAACAGCCAGGCGAGACAAGCTCCCAACATACCGCCCAGCAGCGACAGCAGCAGCGCCTCCGTCATCACCGACAGCAGCACCGGCAGCGCTGTGAAGCCGATCGCCCGCAATGTGGCGATTTCCTGTCCGCGTGCCGAGACCGCCGAGTACATGCTGTTCAGCGCGCCGAACATGGCGCCGATGGCCATGATGAGGGCGACCGTATTGCCGACGATATTGATGGTGCGCGTCAGCGGGCGCGATTGAGCCGCGTAGTAATCGGGCTCGCGTTGCACGTCGACTTTGAGCTGCGGATCCGTGGTCAAGGCGTCCTTGAATGCCGTGAACGCGTCCGGACTGGTCAGCAAAGCGATTGCCGAACTGTAGCCGGTGCGTTCGACCGCCGAGCCGACGGTGTCGACATCGGCGAGCAGTTCCGATTCGTGGACGTCGCCGTTGCTCGTGAAGATACCGGTGACCACCCAGTCCGCGTTGCGCAAGTGCAGTACGCTGCCCGTAGTCAGGCCGCGGAACTCTTTGACGGCACCCGCGCCGGCGATGAGTTCGCGCACCGCGGGGCGGAAGAGGCGCCCGTCGATGATGGTGAGTTCCGGGCGTACGCCGGTCAGCGTCAGGCCCACGCCGCGCAACGTGACATTGGCGTCGGTGCCCGTGTCCACTTTGGGTACATTGACCACGGTCACCAGTTCGCTCGACAGCAGCGCCCGGCCGTCGGCGTCTTTGGCGATTCCCGGCGCATTGCTGATCGTGGCGATATCCGTGCGTGTCAGATTGCTGTTGAGCTCCGCGTCGGAGCCGCCGCGCAATATGATGGCCCGCTCGGCACGTCCGGCATCGGCCAAGGTGTGCTTGAACCCGGCGCTCATGGCGAGCACGGACACCATGACGGCCACCACGCCGGCGATGCCGATGACGATGACGCTGGAGGCACCGATGCGTTGCGGCAGGGTTTGCAGGTTCATCAGGCTGATGGCGGCGAATTGCTTGAACACGATCGCTCCTGTATTCCCTGCGCCTCAGCGCTTGTCCGCCAGCGCATCGACGATGTTGAGCCGCATGGCCCGCAGCGCCGGCGGAGTACCCACGACGAGGGCGAGCAGCACCGCCACGGCGATGCCGGGGACCAGCGCCCGCGGCGACAGATCGATGCCGGGCAAGCCCTGCTTGATGATCGGCAGAGTGCCGTAGCTCAAGGCCAATCCGATCGAGGCGGCGATCACGCATAGCAGCAGCGACTCCGCGATCACCAGGCCGAGCACCGTGCCGTCACTGAAGCCCAGAGTCTTGAGCACAGCGAGTTCGGGAATCCGTTCGCGCACGGACTGCATCATCGTGTTGCCGGTGAGAAACAACAAGGTGAAGAACACCGCTCCTAAAATCGCACGCAACACGAACCCGATGTCGCCGTACTGCTTGATGAATGTCATCGTGAAGTCCTTGGCGGGTTGGGTCTTGGTTTCATTCGACGAATTGGCGAACAGCGCGTCGATTCGCTTGGACAGTTCCGCGGACTGCGCCGGATCGGTGACCCGTTCCTCCAGCCAACCGACCTCACCCTTGCCGAAGCTGCGACCCTCATCGAACAGTTCGTAGTGGAACAATAGATTCGATGCCATCTGGGCCGCCTGAGCGGGATCCTTGGCGCCGAAAGTGCCCACGATGTCGAACGTCCAGTCGAGCGATCCCGTCGATTTCTGGGTCCAAATGGTCGAGTGCAGCGGAATTTTGTCGCCCACCTTCCAGCCGAACTGTTTCATCAGAGCCACATTGACCAGCGCCCCGGTGCGGGTATTGCGAAACGCGGCCATCGCCTCATCGGTCAGCTCAAGTTCGTCGTTATGCACGTTGAAATAGCTGTCGGTGTCGATGGGCAGCGCGAAGATGAAGTTCTTCGATTCCTGGAAATACGCGCCGAACCAGGTGATCCAGGTGACCGCCGCCACTCCCGGCAGCGCCGCCACCTCCTGCACGTCGGCGAACGGCAGCGATAGGGTGATGGAGTATTTGTTCACCGTAATGAGCCGGTCCGCGCCCGAGACGCCGCCATCCGGGTGTGCGAAGGCGTAGTCGACGGTCTCCAACATGCCGAACAGCAGGAAGGCGATGACGATCGACAGCAGCGTAAATATCGTGCGCACCTTCTTGCGCCAGAGAGTAGCCCAAACGAGCGGCAGATACTTCATGACTCGAGCAGCGCGCCCTTGTCCATGTGAAGCTGGCGGCTCGCGAACTCCGCCGCCTTGGGGTCGTGCGTGACCATGACGATGCTCTTGCCATGCTCGCGGTTCAAAGTCTGCAGGAGGTGCAGCACGTCATCCGCGGACTTGCGGTCGAGATCGCCCGTCGGTTCGTCGCAGACCAACAACGTAGGGTCCGCGACCAGCGCCCTCGCGATGGCGACCCGCTGCGCTTGGCCGCCGGATAATTCGTTCGGCTTGTGCTTCGCCCGCTCGGCGATGCCCACGAGGGTCAGCGCCGCGAGCGCATTCCTGCGGCGTTCCGCGGCCGACAGGCGAGTCAACAGCAGTGGCAGCTCGACGTTACGCTGGGCGGTCAGCATGGGCATCAGATTGTAAAATTGAAAGATGAAGCCGACATGCTGGGCGCGCCAGCGCGACAGTCCGCCGCTGCCGAGTTGATCGAGCCGCTGACCGGCCACCGTGATTTCCCCGGAGCTCGGCGTATCCAGCCCACCGATCAAGTTCAACAGGGTGGTCTTGCCGGACCCGCTGGGTCCCATCAACGCCACGAACTCGCCCCCCGCGATATCCAGGGTCAATCCCTGCAACACCTCCACACTCTGCCTACCGCGCGTGTAGCGCTTGCTCACGTTGCGTAGGGATACGATGGCTTCGTTCATGGCTGTCCTTACCGCGTCACGTTTTCAATCCGAATCTTCGCACCGTCCTCGAGCTTCGACAAATCGCCGACCGCGACGCGGGTACCCGCCCCCAGGCCCGCTATCACGGTGGCCTTGCCGCCCACATTCGCACCGAGCCGCACCGCCCGCCGTTCGACGGTGTCGTCGTGCAGCACGAAGACGATACCGGATGCTCCAGAGCCCAGAATGGCGCCCGCGGGCAGGGTGACCGCGCGTTCGGTCGTGGCCGCCGACGCCTGCGGCCGATCCGCCAGAAATGACACCCGCACCCCCATCTCGGGCAAGATGCGTGGATCTTTTTGATCGATGGCGATGCGCACCATGACGGTACCCTTACTGCGGTCCGCCGTGGGAATCGCGGCGATCACATGCGCCGGAATTTGCCAATCTGGATACGCATTCAACTTCGCCGTCACCGGTTGCGCGGGACGCACGCGGTTGATGAAGTTCTCGTTGACGTCCACTTGGAACTCCAGCGAATCCATGTCCACGATGGTGCCGATGCCGGTTCTCGTGAAGCCGCCGCCGGCGGAAATCGGTGAGACCATCTCGCCGGGCTGTGCCGCCTTGACCGTGACGACGCCCGCGAACGGTGCGCGTACGATCGTGTCGTCGAGGTTGCGTTGGGCAATGACCAGTGCGCGTGCCACGACGTCGACGTTGCTGCGCTGGGTGGCAAGTTGCGCGCGCAGCGCATCCAACGTGGTCTGGGCGTTGTCTACGGCGGCTTGGCTGACGAAGTGCCCCTGCAGCAGGCTGCTTTGACGGTTGTAATCGCGCTGGGCGTTGGCGAGATTGACTTCGGTCTCCGCGAGGCTCGCTTTCGCATAGTCGAGTTGCGCGCTGGCTTGGCCGAATGCGGCGCGCACATTGGTATCGTCGAGACGGGCGATGACTTGCTGAGGCAGGACGTGATCGCCTTCCTCGATGTCCAGCTCCACCATTTTCGCGGTAATTTTCGAGGCCACCGTCGCCTGGCGGCGTGCGACCACGTAGCCGGAGGCATCCAGAACGGAGCCCGCCTGCTCGACGGCGGCGCCGGTCGCCGCTTCCGCCACCACGACGCTTACCGGCACGCCCGTGGATCGGAGCAAGAACCATGCCGCGGTCCCCCCCATCAGCAGCACGGCCGCGAGCGCGACCACCCATTTCCCTATGGCTGCGGAGGGCTCGACATTTTTGCTGCGATCGATGCGCAGTTGGCTGAGCAAGGCTGACCGGTCATCCATTTTTTGAGCAAACCGCGGTTTCTATCTTCCCAGCATAACCGGCGGCGCGGCAATTCCCTAGTCAGACTGGCTGCTCTTGGGACTGACGGAGAGCGTCGCGGCGTAGGGCCCGAACTTCACTGCTGCTAGTGGCGCCGGGTGGCGCGGCAGAGCAGCGACAGGGCGCCTTCCTCGGCGTTGGGGTTCACTCTGGAGAGAGCTTGCGCGATTCGGTACTTCGTGCGTGCGCGTCCGAAATCGCCGGTGAGGGCCGATGCCCCCACCTCGTTGTTGTGGGCGTAAACCTCGATGTCGAAACCCAGCGGAATCAACACGCGCGCGTATAGATCTCGAGTGACGCCGCGGCCGGGGACATGGTGCACTTCGCTCTGCAAACCGAGCGCCTGTTCCTCGCTCGAGCCGTGGAAGCCCTTTTTGAACCAGCGGTAAATCAGCAGGCGTAAATCCCAGGCCCAGCGCGCCGGTCCCCTGAAATCCCAAGCGCTCAACTGCGGATCGTGATCCGTCACCAGCAGACCGCCCGGCGCGACCAGACGCGCCGCTTCGGCGAGTACCCGCTCCATATCGTCGCAATGATGCAGCGACGCGTTGACCGCGACGATATCCGCGAATCCCGAGACGAACGGCAGCGCGTGAGCGTCGGCAAGAAGAGGCTGATAGCCCAATTTTCGCGCCATCAACAGTGCGCCGCGCGACACATCCACGCCGATCAAAATTTTAGGGGCGCCGCCCACCGTCGCAAACACGTTGCCCGGCCCGCAGCCGATGTCGACCACGATCTTGTCATCCCATGCACCGGTCGCGGCCAGCCACCGGGCGCGAAACCGCTCATCTCGATGGCAGGTCTCGAAGTAGTTTTTGGCCCAGTCTTCGTGATCGAAGTACTGGCTATTGGCTTCCAGCCCGAGACTGCGGTTGACGATCGGACAGACTGCAAGGTCATCCTCGTCCCACCGCACGTCGGCCGTTGCTCTCAAGTAGGGTTGCAGCAGGTGTCGGAGCGAGTTGCCGGCCTCCGGCGGCGGACCGGTCGTCGTAACCTCCCGTCCGTCGATTCCCTTCTCAATCAGGTCTATGCCGTGCATTTCCTAGTGTAGTACGCGTCGATTGCCAAATCTACGCTTGATTCGGCACGCCTTCACGGATTGCAGTCTCTGTAGGTGCGTTGCAACCTGAATCACCAGACACACGGGCGATGCATCCGGCGCCGGTGCGCGGCATCATCCCGCGAGCAAGGGGAACGTCACGCCGATTGCCCATGCGAATGCGATCGCGTTGGCGAATCCCGCGACGAAGGGGTGGCCCGTGCGTCGATAGGCCCATTTGCTGAACAAGCCATACACCAGGAAAAACAGCACGATCACGGGAATGATAATGATGAGGAAAAAAAGCCGCTGCAGATCCAAGCCGACCGCAATCGCCAGGGATGCGAGGAACGCGACTTTCGAGGCCAAGTAGGCGCCCCGGGCCGAAGGCTCGCCCCGGGTCAGCCATTCGTCGCTCAGAAAATAGGATAGCGTGCCCACCAGCATCACCAAGATCAGTAGTACCCGTTCATGGCCGGGCAGAAAGGAGGTCACGTAGGTGTTGATGGGCCAGACCAACGCGACGAAACCGTAGGCAATCAGCGCAAGCGATGCCCCGACGACGCTCCGATTCGACACGCTTTGCGGCGGCCGCGACACGCGCCGCTGCGCAATGCACAGCATGCAGATCGCGGTGATGAGCCCGTACAGGGCGAAATGCGCGGCCAGGTAATCGCCCACCAGAACCGGTAAGAAATGCGTCGGTAACACGCGCAGCGCCAACGGTGTGACGATCATCGGCACGATCAGCGGGATCCACAGGCGGCGCCAGGCCAGCCCCGCCCCCACCGGGGGCACGGCGGCACGCGGCAGCAAGCTCGCTAGCGGGCGTGCGAGCAAGACGACGCCGGCGATCAGCAAGAGAATCCACGGACCTCGATCGTCGAGCACGGGTGGCGTGGTCCGTGCGATTCCAAACGAGTGATCCAGCCAGGCCAGAGCTTCGCCGCTGCTCTGCTCGCTGAACAGGACACTGGCGTGTTCGACGTGCGCGCTGAATGCGACTCGCCGTGCGGTTCCCGTCGAAAAGTCGCCGTAGGTCACGCCCGCGCGCGGCGCATCCGGTGCCGTTGCCAGGCCCAGCGCGCGCAGTGCTTCGCGCTTCAACATACTTTCCCAGTCGCCGACGATGATGAGCAGGTTGCGCGGAGAGGTTGCGGTCACCACGGGTGAAAACATGGAAACGGCGATCGTGGCGGTGACGTCCGGCGCCGCTTGCGCGAAGCGTATGACGATGTCCGAAGCCATCGAATGACCCAGCACGGCCAGTCGGCCATCACCGGACGCGCGCGCCACGCTCGCGATGCGAGTCATTGAATCGACCAGCGTTCGCGTCGCGCCGTTTGGATCCGTGATGCTGCCGGTGAGAGGCGTCGGGTTACGTCCATGGCCGGGAAAGTCGAATGTCATCGCTCTGTAGCCGTTACGTGCGAACGTCAACGCGAAAGACTGCATCAGTTGCTGTGAACCGGCAAATCCATGTGCAATCAACACCACCGGGGCGGGCTTGTCCGACGCTGGCCGATAGAGCGTCGCCGGCGTGCCGTCGATATCGATAGGCGTCACGACGACGGACGAGCCCGCCGCGTGCAGTTCGATGAGCGAGGCCATGATCGCCAGCACGGCGAGAAGCCCCCACAGAGCATTGGATCGCATGCGCGTCGATTATTATGGAGTCATCTCGCGGACCAGACGCACGCCGATGCTGCTACTCCTGTAGTCGGTGGCCGCGTGATTGCGATATGCCGGTCTCACGAAAGCCACGGAACTGAACCAAGATCCGCCGCGCAATTCATGCTCGCCACAATCCCCATCCATTCGGGCGGAACCATCTATCGGTGCTTTGGAATAGTCGTCGTGCCAGCAATCCTGAGTCCATTCCAGCACGTTGCCCAACATGTCATCGATACCGAAGGCGTTGGCCTTGAACGATCCGACGGGCGCCGTGTTCACGTAACCGTCGTTGCAGGCGAACACACTCCACTTGGGATACCGGCGAGCCGCACTCCGGTCCGCCACATTGGCGTTTTTGCATGCCCCCTGTCCCGTCGTGCCCCACGGCAGGGAGGCCTCGCTTCCCGATCGCGCGGCGTATTCCCATTCGGAGGCGCTCGGCAACCGGTAGCGATGACCGGTCTTCTTCGATAGCCAATCCGCATACGCTACCGCATCTTTCCACGAGACGCAGGTGACCGGCTGTTCCGCGCTCTGGGTAAATCCCGGCTCGTTCCAGTAGGCATCCGGCTTGTTGTGCCACTCGCCGTCGTAGACTTCGCAACCGCGCAATTCCCGTTTTGTGGCGTCGACGAATTCGTGAAAATTCGCCACTGTCAATTCGGTGGTCGACATCGCGAAGGGTTGCCGCATCAGCACGATGTGTTGCGGCTTCTCGGAGGGCAATGCGACGCGGTCGTCATACGCTGAGCCCTGCTTGAAACGTCCGACTCGTAAGACGGTCATCTGCGGGCACGTCGGACAATCGCGAATGAGGGTTCCCGGCACCGAGGACACGGGTGGGGGTGGCGCCATCGCCACGGGCGGTTGCTGCGTGATCGGCGCCGGTGTGATTTTGACGACGCCGACCACGGGGCCCCCGTGTGTCGTCTCGGTCGGGTGGCTGTAAATCCAGCCGACGACGGCTGCAATGGCCGCCGCGCTCAGCCAGAGCACTGATCGCTTCCAGGGAGAGCGCGTGTCCGACGCCCAGGGCGATTTCAAGAACTCTGGCTTGGTCGGGCGTGCGGCACTCACCGCTGGCGAATGTTCCGGCGCCTGTAACGTGCCGGCAGGTGGGATCGACATTGGCCATTCCGGCTCAACTCGTTTGGCGGTAACCCGGTTGGGCGTAGCGGCCGGCACGACCGGCGCGGGTGGTGCGGCCGAGATTGGTGGTGCGGCCGGCATGACCGGCGCGGGTGGTGCGGCCGAGATTGGTCGTGCGGCCGGCACGACCGGCGCGGCCGCGACGTTTGGTGCAACCGGCGTGGGTGTGGCGGCTGCCGGGACGGGTGTTGCGGCCGGCTTGGCCGCCACGGCGGCCGACTTGACCGCAGTGACCGGGAGCGGCTCAGCCACCACGGGTCTGTATAGTTGTTGTTTGGGCGGAGCAGCTGACTTAGGTAACGGAGCCGGGAGTGGTTCGGCCAGCAGGGACTCAGCCACTTGCTTGACGGGTGGGGTGGGCGGCGCCGGTATGCGCGCCGCGACCGGGCCGGGCGTTTCGGCTCCGTTGGGCTCCGCCACTTGCTTTGTCGGTGCAGCCGATACCGGCGGTATCATCGGCTTCGGCGGCGCCAATGGCGCAGGCACAGCGTCCTCGCGCAGGTTCATGCCGGCGCGTGCGGCCGGCCGAGACGCGGTGATCGAATCCGCCGCGGCCAGGGGCTTCGCGGCTGCCGGTGTCGTGGCGGTCGTATTGACCGGCGGCGCTGACGTGCCGGGTGCTTGGTTAATTTGCTCGGCCGACGCAATGGTCGATTCGCTCAACAGTCGCGCCAGTGCGTCGTGCGCATGAGCGGGCAGCGGCTCGATGAGTTGACGTCGTTTCAGCACCTTCAACAGTTCAGCCGGCGACTCTCCGGCCGCTAGGTATCGATTGACGTGTCCGAGAAAATCGCTGTAAGTGATGCCGCCGGTCTGATAAGAGCGCAGAACCTTTGCAAACAATGAGCCGGAGTCGGAAATTTCAACCTCCTCGCACAGGGCGACGAATCATTCAAAAACTCTACCAGAATCATCGGTTACGCGGTGTATAAAGGTGCAAATGAATACGCGGAGGGCGAATGCCGACTGACGACTCGACTTGGACTGGATGGCACGCGCCGGAGACTTCCGTATGAGTAGGAAAGATGAGGATCGGATTCTTCACGGTCTGTATTACTATCGCGAAAGCCTCGATGAGGAGTTCACGGTCACCAACGATCAAATACTTTGGCTGACGGCCCATCCCTATGCCGATGGCGCCGAATGGTATCAGGGCGATGACCTACAGAGTTTCGACAGTTCGCTGCTGCCCGCCGAGTTGCGCAAAAAACTGCTGATGTCGAAGTTCGAGTTGCCGCTGCGCTACCTGCATCATCGCCGACTCATCAAGCTCACCAACACCGCGGATGAACTCGCCAATGTGTCCGTGACCTTCGCCGGCGCGGATCGCGCCATGCGCTTGCATACGCGCATGGGTCGTATGGAACTATGGTTTCAGGACAACAAGAACGGCTTGCTCGGGTTGGTGACCACCATCGCCGTATCGGTGGTGAGCTCGTTGGCGACAGTGTATGTCACCCAGCATATTCAAAGCCGCGTCGCCGAGCCCACCCGCGTGATCTACGAAATCGAATCCAAGTCGCAACCCTCTGGCTCGCATGCTGCCGCCGACTAGTTCAAAGGCTATGGTGTCCGCTATTTTATGGTGCCGCAGGCCCACAAAAAATTAGTTTCGTCACGCGTGCCGGGGACGATGGAGGTCCATTGCGCCGTTTTAGTGTCCGCTTCTTCGGTATCTTCGCTGCCCTGTAGGTTGTTGCCCGAGTAGTAGATGACCAGCAAAGGCCTTTCCCGTTGTTTCGAACAGTCATATTGCACCTTCTCGACCACGCTCGAGTAGCGATGGTCGGTGTCCGCCTGAACCTCGGCATATTCCTGTCGCAACCAGACCAAGACAGTCTTGCCGCTACGCTTCAGCTGGTGGTCGGTGGTGAAAACGGCCCATGATCCATCGTCCGCGACACCGCGAAACTCCCAGCCGCCGGCCGTCATGGGGTTCAGGGTATGTACCCACGCCATGGGGTTGGCCTTGCGCTGGTCGCGCTCCCTCTGCAATTGCTCGGCGCGCTGTTTTTCGTCGGCCAGCGTCTGGGCGCGCTGCGCATCCCACAGTTGCTGCTGCTCCGGAGTTTGCGCGGCCGCCGGATGAATCACGAAACCTCCGATTAGGACCAGCGTGGCGATCGCGAGGAGACCCGTGGATTTGAGCATCGAGCGATAGTAGCGGTTGCCGAAACTGGATGCCATAGAGGTGTTCGGCGACTCAACTTACATTCCGATGTAGGGTGCTTGCGGCGCGGGCAACGACAGCACCACGCGCAACCCTGGATTGCGGTCTTGTAGCTCGAGCGCGTTGCCATGAAGTTTCGCCACCGCCTGCACCAAACTCAATCCCAAGCCGACGCCGGGCGTCCCACGGCTCGCGTCTCCACGATAAAAACGCTCCGTGACTTTGACTTTTTCGGCGTCGTTGATACCGGGCCCGTTGTCCGTTACCGCGATTTCCGCGGCGCCGTCACCACGGCGCTGCACCGCGACGTCGATGATGCCGTTTTCCGGCGCGAATTTGAGTGCGTTGTCGATGAGATTGCTGAGCGCCTGCGCGAGCAGAATCGGGTCGCCGGATACCGGCAGCGGTCCCTCGGAGTGGAAGTTGAGCGCGATGTTCCGCAATTCCGCCGCCGGTGCGTAAAACTCGACCGCCGTTGCCGCCAGATCGGCGGCATCGACCGGGACGAAGCCCGAGCGCCGCATGCCGGCGTCGATTTCCGCCAACCGCAGCAGCGCGTCGAAGATTCGGATGACGCGATCGACGTCGGCCACGGCGCCCTCGATCTCAGCGAACGTCTGCGCGTCGGGGGGACGGATCAACGTGAGCTCTTCGAGGCGCGAGCGCAGTTCCGCCAGCGGTGTGCGTAGATCGTGCGCGATCGAATTCGAGACATTCTTGACGCCGTGGACGAGCATCTCGATCTGGTCCAACATGCCATTGATGGTGCGGGACAGCGTGTTGAGTTCGTCGTTGGTGAGATGGGTGGGGAGCCGGTGTTTCAAGTCGCCATGAATGATGGCCGATATGGTTTGCTGGATGCTATGCACGCGTGACATTAGCGCATGCCGTGTGATGAGCCCTATCGACAGGCCGGCGATCGACAGCACCGCGATGGCGCCCGTCAGTCCATACCAGAAGCGCTTTTCCAAGGGGGCGAACAGCCGGTTGTCTCGGCCGACCAGCAGGTTGTGGCGGCCGAGCGTGGCGACATGCACGAAGGCCGCCTGGATGCCGCCGCGATCGCCCATGTCGACCTGAATGTGATAATCGCCGGGCGTCGCCGGTACGCTCTTTGGCCAGGCGGCAAGGTTACCGGCCAGCGGGCGCAGATCGGCGTCGGTCAGCAGCAGGATGCGTTCGCCTGCGATCTGCATCCGTACCCGGGTATCGATGTAGCTTTTGAGCGCATCGGCGCCGTCGCGACGGTAGATCTCGGTGAGACGCTGCGCGTCGGCTAGCAGAATTTCGGCACGACCCTCGTGAATGGTCCCCTGCCACGCGTACCACAGCGGGAATGCGAACAGAATCAAAGCCGCGAATCCCAGCACACTGTATCCCAGCGCCAGGGATACCGCGGACGATCGAATCATGCGGGTTAAAGGCAACGCCTCTTACTCGGCCGCCGTGACCATGTACCCGGCATTGCGGACCGTGCGCAACAACGATCGGTCGAATTCCGCATCGATTTTCTGACGCAACTTGCTGATGTGGACATCGACGACGTTCGTTTGCGGATCGAAATGATAATCCCATACATTTTGCAGCAGCATGGTGCGCGTGACGACCTGTTCGGCGTGACGCATCAGAAACTCCAACAGCTTGAATTCGCGCGGCTGCAGGGCGATCTGCCGATCACCCCGGCTCACCTTGCGCGTCATCGGATCCAGATGCAAGTTGCCCACCGTCAGCGGCCCTTCCTGGTTGACGCCGTGCGCACGGCGATGCAGCGCGTCGAGCCGGGCCAGCAGCTCACCGAACGCAAACGGTTTGGTGAGATAGTCGTCGCCGCCGCTGCGCAGGCCGCGAATCCGGTCGTCGACCTCGGAGAGCGCGCTCAAGATCAAAATCGGCGTGCGTTTACCCGTCTTGCGCAGCACCTCTACGATGGCGAGGCCGTCGATGTCCCCCGGCAACATGCGGTCCATGATAATGACATCGTAGGGTTCGCCGGCGGCGAGAAACATGCCGTCCCGGCCGTTGTCCGCATGATCGGTGGTATGTCCGGCTTCCTGCAGCCCTTTGACGACGAACTGGCTGACCCGCTCGTTGTCCTCGACCAGGAGGATTTTCACGTGACTTCGCCGGCGGGGGCGCGGTCATGGGAATGGCTTGCGATCCGTGGATCGCTCTTGCCGCGGCGCCCCTTCAACCAGAGGCTGACCTGGTCCAGATACAAGTAGATGACGGGCGTCGTGAATAGGGTCAGCGCCTGACTCACGATCAGTCCGCCCACCATGGTGTAGCCCAGCGGCTGGCGCAGTTCCGAGCCTGTGCCGCGCCCCAGAGCCAGCGGTAATGCACCCAGCAACGCGGCCATCGTGGTCATCATGATGGGTCGAAAGCGCAACAGACATGCCTGACGGATGGCATCGTGCGGCGACAGGTGCTGTTCGCGCTCACCCTGAATGGCGAAATCGACCATCATGATGCCGTTTTTCTTGACGATACCGATCAGTAGAATGATGCCGATGAGCGCCATGACCGACAATTCGATGTGAAATAGGAACAGCACCAGCAGAGCACCCAGTCCGGCCGACGGTAGTGTCGACAGAATCGTCAGTGGATGAATATAACTCTCATAGAGCATGCCGAGAATGATGTAGACGGCCACCAGTGCGGCGAGGATCAAATAAGGCTGGCTCTTGAGAGAACTCTGGAATGCCTGCGCCGTACCCTGGAAACTCCCGGTGATGGTGGCCGGCAGTCGCATGTCCGCCGAGACCCGGTTGATGGCGTCGACCGCATCGCCCAGCGCCGCGCCGGGCGCCAGATTGAACGACAGCGTCACGGCGGGGAATTGGCCTTGGTGATTGATCGACAGGTAGGTCACGTGCTGCGTGTCGTAGCGGGTCATCGCCGATAAAGGCACCATCTGCCCCGTGAGAGCCGACTTCAAGTACAACTTGGCGAGCGAGGCGGGATCCGACTGCAATGACGGGGTGATCTCGAGCACTACGTGGTAGCTGTTCGCCTGCGTGAAGAACTGTGCAGCCTGGCGCTGCCCGAAGGCGTCGTACAGCGCCTGGTCGATGGCGGCGGGTTGAATGCCGTAGCGCGCCGCTTGGTCGCGATCGATGGTGAGGGAGAGCATGCCGCTGCTGGTCTGTTGATCGGAGGCCACATCACGCAGCATGGGCAGTTTCTGCAGCTCAGCGAGCAGCTTCGGCGCCCACTCGTTGAGTTCATCGATGTCCGAATCTTGCAGAGTGTATTGGTACTGCGTGCGGGTGGTGCGGCCGCCGACATTCAAGTCCTGGGCCGACTGCATGAACAGCGTCGCGCCCGGCACCTTGGCGAGCTGCGGCCGCAGGCGGTTGATGACCTGATCCGCGCTGGCGCTGCGTTCGTTGCGCGGCTTCAAGCCCAAGATCACGAAGCCGTTGTTGATCGGCCGGTTGCCGCCGATGTTGGTGCCGTAACTGGCGACGTCAGGGTCCTTGGCCACGACGTCGAGCAGGGCATGCTGGCGGCGCACCATCTCGTCGAATGAAATATCCTGGGGTGCATCCGATAACCCGGCAATGATGCCGGTGTCCTGTTGCGGAAAGAATCCCTTGGGGATTTCCACATAGAGTGCGACGGTGACCGCCACGGTCGCCAAAAATAGGATCAGCGTGGTGCGCCGGTGGTCGAGGGCGAGATCCAGGCCCCGGGTGTACCATGCCAGGAGCCGGTCGAACGCGCGTTCGACCGCGAGGTACGCCTTGCCATGCTGCACATGTTTTTCATCGCGCAGGAACAAGGCGCACATGGTGGGCGACAGCGTCAAGGCGACGAAGGCCGACACCGCGATCGTCATGGTCATCGTGATGGCGAACTCACGGAACAGGCGGCCGATGATGCCGCCCATGAGCAGCAGCGGGATGAACACCGCGACCAACGACACGCTGATGGACATGATGGTGAAGCCGATCTCGCCGGCTCCCTTGAGCGTGGCGTCGAGCGGCGACATGCCGGCCTCGATGTGTCGATAAACGTTCTCCAGCATGACGATGGCGTCGTCCACCACGAAGCCGACGGCGATGGTCAGCGCCATCAGCGAGAGGTTGTCCAGGGTGTAATTGAGGACATACATCATGGCCGCGGTGCCGAGCAATGCCAGCGGCACCGTGACGCCCGGGATGATGGTTGCCCAGGCGTTGCGCAAGAAGACGAAGATCACCATGACGACCAATGCGATCGTGAGCACCAGCGTGAACTCGACGTCCTCGACGGCCGCTTTGATGGTGGTGGTCCGATTCGCGACGACATCCACCTTGATGGACGACGGTATCGAGGCCATGGCGTGCGGCAACAGAGCCTCGACGCGTTGTGCGGACTCGATGACGTTGGCACCGGGCTGTTTGTTTATCATCAGTAGAATGCCGCCATGTCCATTCTGCCAGGCTGTCAGAAGATGGTTTTCCGGACCGTCGACCGCGATTCCGATGTCGCGAATGCGAATCGGCGCGCCATTCTTGTACGCCACGACCACATCGTTCCAGGGTGCCGCCTTCAGCAGTTGATCATTGTCATAGATGGTCAAGGCGCGCGTGGGGCCGTTGATCGATCCCTTGGGCGCATCCACGGTCGCCGTGGTAATGACGCTCGCCACATCCTCCATTTGCAATCCCAGGGCGGCGAGTTTGAGCGGGTCGATCTGCACGCGTACGGCCGGCTTTTGCTGTCCGCCGATCGACACTTGCGCGATACCGGGGATTTGCGAGATTTGCTGCGCCAGGATGTTTTCGGCGTAATCATCGACCGTGGTCACCGGCAACACGTCCGAGTGCACCGACAGGATCAAAATGGGCGAATCCGCGGGATTCACCTTCCGGTAGGTCGGCGGCGTGGGCAGGTTCTTAGGCAGCTGGCCGCCGGCGGCGTCGATGCCGGTCTGCACGTCTTGCGCTGCCGCATCGATGTTGCGGTTCAGGTCGAATTGCAAGGTGATCTGTGTCGAGCCGAGGATGTTGGTCGACGTCATCTGGGTCAACCCGGAGATTTCGGCGAATTGATATTCCAACGGGGTGGCCACCGACGATGCCATGGTCTCGGGGCTGGCGCCAGGCAGCGATGCGCTGACCGTCACGGTGGGAAAGTCGACCTGGGGGAGGGGCGCCACCGGCAGCAGCGGATAGACCACCAGTCCGATCAGAAAGATCCCGCCCATCAAGAGCGACGTGGCGATCGGCCGCTGCACGAAAGGGGCGGAGATACTCATGAGGCCGTCGGCGCCGAGGTGGCCGGGCGCACATGCGCTCCGGCCTGCAGCCGATATTGATTGCTGGTGACCACGCGATCGGTCGCCGCGAGACCGTCGGTGACCACGGTCATGCCGTTGTTCTCCTGACCGAGCTTGAGCGGCCTTGCTTCCACGGTCGAATCGGTCTTGACGACATAGGTGAACGGTCCGCTCGTGCCGATCTGCACCGCGGTCGACGGGATGGTCAGCACGTTCGCGTCGATTCGCAGCAGCACCCGTGCATTGACGTACTGACCGGGCCAGAGTGCGCCATGCGCGTTCTTGAAGATGGCTTTGAGCTTGGCGGTGCCGGTCGCCTGTTCGATTTGATTGTCTATCAGGCCGAGCACGCCCTCGTCGAGTTCATTGCCGCCGTCGCGCGCGACGACGCTCACCTTGACCGGCCCCGCCGCCAGCGCCGCGCCAACCGCGCCTAGATCTTCCTCCGGCAGTGTGAAGATCACCGTGACGGGTTGCACCTGCGTGACCACGACGATGCCGGTGGTATCGGCGGCGTGCACGATGTTGCCCGGATCGATCAAGCGTATGCCGGTGCGGCCGTCGATGGGCGACGTGATGCGCGTGTAATCGAGTTGCGTGCGCGCATTGTCGATCTGCGCCTCGTCGATCTGCAGCTGGGCTTTCAACTGGTCCACCATGGCATGCTGCGTGTCGACGGTTTGCTTGCTCGCTAGATCCTGGGGTTGCAGTACCGTGTAGCGCTCGAAGTCGCGCTGCGCATTCGCCAGTTGCGCCGCGTCGCGGGCCTTGGTCGCAACAGCCTGCGCCAGGGCGGCTCGATTGGGCCGCGGATCGATTTGCGCAAGTAGATCCCCACGATGCACCATTTGACCTTCGGTGAAGCCTATCTTCTGTAGTTCGCCATCGACGCGGGCTGTGACCGTCACGGTGTAGAACGCCTGCACGGTGCCCAGGCCCTGCAGGTAGAACGGCACGTCCGCGCGGGTCACTGCGGCGATATCCACGGCAATCGCAGGGGCCGCGCCGGCCTGCGCCGTCTTGTCGGTCGCGGCGGCCGCGGGCTTGCGCACCAGACCGAACCAGCCGGCGACCACCAAGGCCGCCAGGATCGCCGCGGTCGCCGCTGTTTTGGTCAATGTCGTCGAGTGATGTTTCATGTGTCTTACCCTGAGAGCATGTCTGAGTATTTCACGCGGCGCACGTGAAATACTCAGACATGCTCCTGATGCCAGCCGCCGCCCAGCGCCGTGAAAAGATCGACCATCGCCTGAAGATGTGCATATTCCACCTGCACCAGTTCATCCTGCGCACTGAACAGGGCGTTTTCGGTGTTGAGCACGGTCAAGATGTTGACGATGCCCGCCGACATTTGCGCCTGGGCGAATTCGTAGGCGCGCCGCGCCTTGGCGACCGCGTTGCGCTGCCGCTCCTGTTGCAGAGCGGTCTGTCGCGTTGCCACCAGTGCGCTCTCGACGTTGCCGAACGCCGTCAGCACCGTCTTGTGATAGCTCGTCAGCAATTCCGTGTAACGAGCCTCGTCGTAGGCGACCTGCCCGCGCAGCGCACCCCCGTGGAAAATCGGCTGCGTCAGGCCGGCGCTCATCGCGTAGACGCGATTTGCGGGACTGATGAGCGAGCTGAGCGTGTTGCTTGCATAGCCACCCGACGCGGTGAGTTCGATGCTCGGAAACAGCGCGGCGCGGGCCACCGTGATGTCGGCGTTGGCCGCGATCAATTGCTGTTCGGCATTGGCGACGTCCGGTCGGCGCGCCAGCAGCTCCGACGGCAGCCCCTGTACGATCTTAGGAACGGCCAGTTCCGTCAAGCTGCCGCTCTCCACGTCGAGCGACTCGGGTGTTTTGCCGAGCAGCACGGCCAGCGCATACACCGATTGACGGAATTGCTGCATCAAGGGCGGCACGGCGGCATCCAACAGCGCGACGGCGGTGGCCTGTTGTGCGACGTCCAAGCCCGTCGCCGTACCCACCGTCTGCTCGAGTTGCAGACCGCGGAGTATTTTCTGTCCGTTCTCGAGATTTTGTTGGGCGACCTGGATTCGATCGCGAAACTCCAAGGCCTCGAAATAGGTGGTGGCCACACTGCTGACGACCGTGAGTGCCACGGTCTCCTGGTCATACCGGCTCGCCACGGCGGAGGCTCGCGCGGCCGTGCGCAGCGCGCGATTCTTGCCCCAAAAATCCAGTTCATAGCTCGCCGTAAGCTGCGGATTGAACACATTGAAGACACCCGCACCTCCCGAGGCCAGCGACGCGCGCTCGCGGGTGGCATCCGCTCCCAAATCCAAAGTCGGTAACAACGGCGCGCCGGCGATACGTAGCTGCGCGTCGGCCTCTTGAACACGGGCGATGGCGCCCGCCAGATCATCGTTGTTGCGTTCGGCCTCGGCGATCAGTTGGTCGAGTCGTTGCGAACCGAACGCATGCCACCAATCGCTCTCGGGCCAGACCGAGGGCGCCTCCGCATCCGTTTGGGTCGAGGTCTCATGCCACGCCGGGGGTGGCGGGATATCCGGACGCCGGTAGTTGGGGCCCACGCTGCAGGCCGCAAGTGCGGCGCTCATCGAGACGCACAGCGCGCGGGTGACAAGTTGCCATGGCATGGCCGCACGATGCCCCCCTGGCGGTTAAAACCCCGTGGTCGAATCGTTAAGATAAGTTAATGCGGGGCCTGCCGCACTGTGCGTCAAGGCCGCCGGCGAGCGAGTGCCGTGGTAGCGCTCACGGTGTCACAGGCGCGACCGTGGCCGTGGCCGGTGGCTCGACCGGCGGCAGCAACACCGACAGCCGCGGTGGTTCGACGTCGCGCATCTTTGCGAAGGCCACGATGTGCTCCAAGATGTGTTGCACGTAGCCGCGTGTCTCGGTGTAGGGAATGTTCTCGATCCAGACGTCCGCGTCCATGGCGCTGCCCGGCATCCACCGTGCGACCGCCATCGGGCCGGCATTGTAGGCAGCGAGACTCTGGTCGAGTTGTCCCTTGTAGCGATCCAGCAATTCATGCACGTAGAGAGCTCCCAGCTGCACAGCGGTCGGCGGCTCGAACAAGCCCTCGCGGCTCGGTGCCGGCAGATTCCAGCGCCGCGACACCGCGGCGGCGGTCGCCGGTTGCATCTGCATCAGGCCGCGGGCGTCGGCGCGCGATACCGCATCGCGGCGGAACAAGCTCTCTTGGCGCATGATGGCGTACAGCCAGTCCGCCGGTACGCCCGTCTCCTTGCTGGCATCCGCGACGATCGCGGCGTAGGGACGCGGATAGCGCAGCGGCACGTCATCCCACTCTCCCGCTTGCGCGAGAGTCGCGATGGTCTGCGCGTACCATCCCCAGCGGGAGGCGAGTTGCGCCGCCTGAACCTTCAGGGCGGGTTTCGCGCCATTCAACACCGCCGCCCATTCGGCGCCGGCGTCGTCCGTCATATTGCAGTCGAGCAGCGCATGGGCACGGATCAATCCCGGCTCATTGGCGAGTGCGGTCTGCAGCTCCGCGTCATAGGGCGAGGGCCGGATATTCAAGTTGTAGCTTTGATTCAGATGGTCGGCCGCGAGATAGCCGTAGAAATCGCGCATCCCAGCAATTTCCGCATACAAGGGAGCGGCCGCGGCCGTACCTGAGACGGCGGCCACGGCGCGCGCGCGCCAGTAGCGCCAGCGGGGCTGCGTGGCCAGATTGGCAGGCATCTGCTCGATCCATGCGGCGGCTTGCGCGAAATTCCCGGCCCACAGTGCCGCGCGTACCCGCCATTCCTGGACCGGGCCATCGTTCGTATCCTCGGGTAACTGACCGAACGCCGCGACCGCTCCGGGCGCGCGGCTGTACGCGGCGCCTAAGGCGGCGGCACGCTGTAGTCGCGTGCGCACCGCGGGCGAGAGTTCCGGACGCAGCAACAGGGTTGGCAGCAGGCTGGTGGCGTAGCGGCTATCGCTGGAGCTGAGGCGGGTGAATCCGGCGAGCAGGGCATCCGGCTCCACGGCCGCAGACGGAGTGTCTGCCAACATCGCGATCGTGGCCTTCGGTGACTCCAGCAACTCGATCCACCGCAGCAGGGGTGCGGATCGCGCCGACGCCACATCCGCGATGAATTCGCGAGCCAAGCGCGGATTGTCCGCTGCGAGCGCCGCACGCGTGCGACTCTCCGCAAGCTCGGGCGTGATCGCGCCCTGCGTACGCAGCCATGCGAACACGCCATTGCATTCCCCCGGTTGTTTTTGCGGGAGCACCCAGCGCTCGAGCGCGTCCTGCCTGAGCAAGGCGGTGTCGCCGGTGGCAAGCCGGCCCGCCAGACGATCACAGGCAAGCAGCGCGTCGCTGCCGTCCGTCGATCGGGCGAGAAACCAGTCCCAGCGCTTCCGCTCGGCGAGACTGGCCAGCCAGTCGCGCCGCAGCGCATGGATGACGGGCTGACCGGCATGGGCCTTGATGAAGGCGTCTATTCTATCGTCCAGATCCTCGGCGGGACTCATGGCCAGATCGCGCCGCAGACGCGCCGCCACCAGGTAATCGTGAATCACGTAGCCAGCAAGGGCCGGAGAATCGGGCGGCTCGGGGACATGCTGCCGGACGCGCTGCATGGCGGCGATGAATTCCGCAACGACGGGTGCTGCCGGGGTCGTCGCGGAGTCCGCCGGCACGTCGGCGGACTCCGCGGGGGAGCCCGTGTGGATCAAGAGTACTACGACCGCGAGCCGGCGAATTGATGCCTTCATCACCCTATACTAGGCGCAGCGTCAGCAACTTGCGTCCGCTCAATGTGGTCGCAAGCTCGCCGCCAGTTTGTCGGCTAGTAAGCCCAACAGGTGGCTGTAGGCTCTGGGGATGGAGGCGTAACCGTCGCCGTCGACTGCGCCGTCGAACACCGCGACGCCGAGTTCGTCAATGCCGGCGGACGCATCGACGATGCGCCAATGCGCTTCCATGCTGACGCCACCCTCACGCGCGGCCGACAGACGGACGATGTCTACGCGGATCGTCACCGCGGCGGTCTTACCCTGATCGAAACCACGGTCGCCGACCAAGATGTCGGCGCGCCGATTTTCGATGTCGCGGGCGAGCGTCTGGGTCATCTGGTCGGACAGCGGTGCCGCCCATCGTTGGTGCTCCAGCACCACGATCCCATTGTTGGAGGTGCTGAGGACCATCTCGGCGCGATCCACGAGCGCCGGCAGATTGACCCCGAGAATCACGTGCACCGTGGGCGATGCCAGGCCGACACGCGCGCCTTCCGGTACGGTGTTCAAGGTGTAAAACCGGTCCGGTTCGCTGGCGCATGCCGCAAGCAGCAGGCAGGCGCCCAAGGTTGCGCGCCCGAGGATTGACTTCAAGGGGTGTCTCCTGGCTTGCCGCGCAGCAGCGATTCAGGGTGGCGCTCCAGATAATCGACCAGCGCGGTCACCGATTTCGCGGCGCGCGACAATTGCAGCAACGTCGTACTGAGATCCGTCTGCAACGGCGCGTCTTGCGCCAGCACATCCTTCGCGTTCTTCATGGCGCCTCGTGCCTCCTTCAATGTTGCGGTGACCTCGGGGGCGAGCGACCCATCGACCTGACGGACCAGACTGTCCGCGTTCTTGAGCGTGTCCTCCAAGGCGCCCATGGTGACGAGCAGACGCGCGGTGATCTTGTCGAACGGAACCTTGTCGAGTTTTTTAGCGATGCTGCCGATGGAATCCTGGATCTCATCGAGCGCACCGGAGGTAGTCGGAAACACGGCGGGATGAGCGTCCCAGAAAACGTGATCCGGCGGCACCTCGTTGTGAAAATCCATTGCTACGTATTTCTGACCCGTCAACAAATTCCCGGTCTTGATTTCCGCGCGCATGCCGTGCGCCACCAGGCTGTCGACCAGTTCGCGGCTGGCGTTTTCCGAATTATCGTCAGGCGGGCTCGTATGATCGGCGCGGCGGCTGCGGCCGCGGATTCGCTGCGGGAAAACGTCCACCTCGACCGGAAAGCTCAAAGTGCCCGACTTTCGATCGTACTCGACCGACAGGCTCTTGACCTCGCCGATGGTGATGCCGCGCAGATCCACCGGCGCGCCCACCGAGAGACCGCGCAGTGAACCGCCGAAATACAACAGGAACGTGCGTACTTCCGTATCCATCTGGCGCATCGCTCTCTCGCGGTCGGTAAAGAGAGTGAAGGGCGTATCCGTGGGGCTGCCGGCGGTAGAGACCGGGCCCGGCGCCGCCTGGAAGGCGATGCCCCCTTCGAGGATGGCGCTCAAGGATTCCGTTTGCAGTTTGACGCCGTCCGAATCCAGCGACATGTCGATGCCGCTCGCCTGCCAGAAGCGCGTGGTTGAAGTCACGTAGGCATCGTACGGTGCATTGATGAAAATCTTGATCGTGACGCTCGAGCCGCCCGGATCGAGCGCATAGGCGACCACTTGACCGGCTGGGATATGGCGATAGAAGACCGTGGAGCCCACCCCCAGCGAGCCGATGTCGTCGGCATGCAGCACGAACTCGCGGCCCGGCAGATCGGCCGTCACGATGGGCGGTATCTCGAGGCCCGCGAATTCCTCGCGCTTGGTGGCGGAGTGGCCGACGTCGACGCTGATGTACGAACCCGACACCAAGGTGCCGAGCCCGGAAACTCCGCCGCCGGTGACGCGCGGCCGCACCACCCAGAAGCGCGTGTCGTCGACTAGGTAGTCGCGCGCCTCGCGGTGGATGCGGGCCGTAACCACCACCTTCTTGCGATCTTTGGAGACGTGGATGTCGGTGACGTCGCCGATATCCACGTCCTTGTAGCGGATCTTCGTTTTGTTCGCTTCCAAGCCCTCCGCGTCCGCAAAGCTGATGTCGATCGCGGGGCCCTGGGCGAGTTTTTGCTGAATCACGACGAACGCGCCGATCACGATCACCAGTGCCGGCAGGATCCAGACCAGCGGCAGGCGCGTGCGGCGCGGGCGGTCGGGAACCGCCTCGGGCAAGTCCTCGGGTATGAAGGAGGGAGGTTCAGCCATCGGATTGACGATCCCAGAGCAGGCGTTCGTCGAAGGACTGCGCGGACAGCATGGTCAATACCACCACGGCGCAAAAACAAATGGCGCCGGCGCCAACGTGAATGATCGCCAGCGAACGAATTTGGACGAGTGCGACCAGCAGCGATATCGCGTAGACGTCGAGCATCGACCATCGGCCGATGAATTCGACCAGGCGGAACAGCCTGCTTCGCTGCAGTGGATGGTCCGGGGATTTGCGCGCGATGGACAAGAGCAGCGCCGCCATCGCGACCAGTTTCAGCATCGGTACGACGATGCTCGCGACGAACACCAAGAGGCCCAAAGGCCAGGAGCCGTCGGTGACCAATGAGACGACGCCGCTCATGATGGTGTCGTCCTCATCGCTGAAAAGGGTGTGCGTCTGCATCACGGGCAGCAGATTCGCCGGCACGTACAGCACCGCGGCGCTCACCACCAGTGCCGTCGTGGTTGCAACGCTGCGGGGCTTGCGCACGTGGATCGGCGCTCCGCAGCGCGGGCAGCGCAGCCGCTCGGCACCGCGCGAGCGCACCGTGTCGCGACAATGGGAACACACCAGCAAGCCGACACGGCGTCCCGTGACGACGGTCGTCACGCGCGGGTTCCCTCGACCCAATGCCAGAATTGTTCCGTGGGCACGGTGCTGGTCAGTCCGGCCAGCGCGAGCATGAAAGCCCCATAGGAAAAAAGAGCGATCCCCGGAACGACGTCGGCCAAAACCGACAGTTTGACCAGCGCAACCACGGCGCCGAGCATGAACACCTCCGGCAATGCCCATGGCCGCAGGCGGGTCAGAGTGCGAAAGAGTTCATTCTGTCGTTTGGCGCGGCGCTGTTTGCGCAGCGGTACCAGCAGGTACAGCAGGCTGCCGATCTGAAACGAGGGAATCAACACCGTGGTCAGCAGCACGAGCGCGCCGATCGGGCCGTAGCCTTCCGCATACAAGCCCAGCGCGGCGCCGATGAGCGTGGTCTGGCGCGTGGCGCCGTTCATTTGCAGCGACACCAACGGATACAGATTGCTCAGCAGCAAGAGGATGGCGGCCGTGACGGCCAGTGCGATGGCCGCATCGAGGCTGGCCGAGTTGGTTCTGTAGAGCTCGGCATGACATCTCGCGCAACGGGCCCTCATCGCGGTGGCATTGCGGCGCTGAACCAGGTCGCATGCGTGGCAAACGATTACAGATGACATGCGGCGGGCGAACGCTCGTCATTTGTATCGGCAACGCCGCCCGCAGTACAGTCCATGCGCTTGAGCATAATGCACGGGAGGGTAGCACGCCAGATCAGGTCGCTCGCGCCGCGTGGTCGTCCGACGGACGCGTGTAGACTAGCGACGCTTGGGTTCGGTCGGCAGCACCCGGTCGAGGGCTCGGCCGGCGTTCGCGCCGTGGGCGCGGGGGCGTGTGCGGAGGCTGCGATTCGCTCATTTGGTACCATCGATTTCTTTAGGATTCTCGGTGTAATGCGTTCCAGTATCCCGGGAATTTTCCTGATATGTCTGCTGCTGACGGCCACCGCGCAAGCCTCGGACCCGCAGACGTATCGTGTCGACCTCGCATCGACCGGCGATGGATCGATGGATGACACCTTGCGCGCGACGTCCGAGCTGGTCGCGCTGCGCACCACTGCGCCGGTCAGTCCGTTCGGCTTGATCGCGCGCGCGCGCGGCGAGACCGATCGGCTCAAGACCGTGCTGGAGAGCTACGGCTACTATCAGTCCGTCGTGACCCTCAAGATCGACGGCTTGGCGCTGAACAGCGGAGATCTCGTGGATCAACTGAATTCGCTACCGAAGGGAAAGGATGCCAAGGTCACCATCGGTTTCGAGCTCGGGCCTATGTACCATGTGCGTGCGGTCACCATCGACGGCACCATTCCGGAGGTCGTCGGCGCGTTTACGCTGAAGACGGGCGCGCCGGCGGTGGCGGCCCAAGTCCTCGGGGCCGGTTCACGGCTGCTAACGGCATTGCAGGAAAATGGCTACGCATTTGCCAAGGTCGATCCGCCGGTGGCCTACGAAGATCAGACCGAACCCGTTCTGGATGTGACGTTCCATGTCGATGCGGGGCCGCTCTTGAACGTCGGCGAGATCCATTTCGAGGGTTTGAAGCGCCTGCATGAAAAATTGGTCCGGCGCAGGCTGACGCTGCATACCGGACAACGTTTCAGCTCCAGCGCCGTCGAGGCGGCGCGCAAGGATCTGCTCGGCATCGTACCGCTCGCGGCGGTCACCGTGCGGTTGGGCAGCGCCGTCGATTCGACCGGGGGCGTGCCGATCACCTTCGACTTCAAGGAACGTGCCCGCCATGCGGTCGCGCTCAATTCCGCTTACTCGACCGATCTGGGGGGCAGCGGCGGCGTCACCTGGACCGATCGCAACGTATTCGGCAACGCGGAGCAGCTCGCGATCGCCACGTCGGTCATCAACCTCGGCGGCCATGCGTCGACCGGCACGGGCTATGACACCAGCGCCAAGTTCACCATCCCAGACTTCGGCCACCGCGACCAGTCCTTGCAGTTCGCGTTGGGTGCCATCAAGCAATCCCTGACCGCCTATGATCAAAAGTCATTCACTGCCGGCGTGACGCTGAGCCGCAGGCTGTCGAGTACCTGGAGCGCAAGCGTCGGTTTGACCGCCGCCGATGAGCAGATTTTGCAGCAGGGTCAGGTTGTATGCTCCATTGCGGCCGCGTGCGTGACCCCAACCACCGATGGGGGCGAACTCATCTCGATCAGCGGAGCTCAAGAGGAACGCATCACCTACGATTACACGCTCGTGGCGTTGCCGCTGACTCTTAACTACGACTCGACGCACTTGGCCTCGCCACTCGACGATCCGACGCATGGCATGCGCGATTCGCTGAGCGTCACGCCGACCCGCTCGCTCGGGCATCCAAATGCCAGCTTCATCATCACGCAGATCAAGCTCGCGTCCTATTTCGACGTGCACGCGCTCGGTGTTGGCGACCCCGGCCGTTCCGTCCTCGCCGTGCGCGCGCTCGCCGGTGTGGCGCAGGGCGCCGACGAGTTCAGTCTGCCGCCCGACCAACGATTCTACGCGGGCGGCAGCGGCACCATCCGTGGCTATCAGTATCAGGCGGTGGGCCCGCAATTTCCGGTGACCACTCAGTTCCCGACGCAAACGCCGAAAGGCGGTACCGCGATCGCCGCCGGCAGTGTGGAGTGGCGGCAGCGCTTCGGCGCCAGTTGGGGAGGAGCGGTATTCGTCGATGCGGGACAGGTGTCGGGCGGTCAGACGGCCGCTGGACCGGCCACGACCCGACTACCGTCGTTCGCCCAGTTTCGTATCGGCGTGGGCGCGGGCGTGCGCTACTACACCCCCATTGGCCCGCTGCGCGTCGACATCGCGGTACCGACCCGTAGTACCGGAATCGACGAGCCTTCGTTCGAAGTGTATATCGGCCTGGGACAGGCGTTCTGATGCGGCGGCGTATCGTCATCGCCGGCGCCTGGATCTTGGGCGGCACGCTGCTGTTGATCGTGGTGTTGGGTGGCGCCGTCCTGGTGGCCGGCAACACCGCCGCGGGGCGCGGGGCGATCGAACGCCTCACCTATCTGCTGACGGGCGGCACGGTGAAGCTGTCCGGATTGGGGGGATCGTTTCCAGCCCGTTTGACGCTCGAGCAACTGCAACTCATCGATCGAGGTGGCATTTGGCTGACCGCGGACCAGCTGGCTCTGACCTGGTCGCCACTGCGCCTGGTGGAGCGGCGGATCCAGATCGATACGTTGCAGGTGTCCCGAGTGCACATGGAACGTGCGCCCATCAGTGACGGCCATGGCGGCAAGGTCTCCTTCCCAACCATCGAAGTGGGACACGCAACCTTGGCGCGGGTGGAACTGGGGGCACCGCTGGTCGGAAGCGCCGTCGCCTTGTCCGCGCAAGGCAACCTGCGCCTCCGATCGCTCGAGGACGCGGACAGCGCCATTCTCATCCGCCGCCTGGACGGCGACGGCGAGTACGAGCTCGATCTGCGCCTCGATCCAACCAGAATGGATGCCGGCTTGACGGTACGCGAGCCGGCCGGCGGACCGTTGGAAAATCTGCTCGAGCTCCCCGGTTTGGGCGCCCTGGCGGCGACCGTGACGGTGCATGGACCGCGCAATGCCGAAGCCGTCGAACTGGCGCTGCGAGCCGGCGATCTGCAGGCGAAGATCGATGGCACGATCAACCTCACGCAGGGCTCGGCGGATCTGGATTACTCTCTGACCGCCCCCGCCATGGCGCCGCGGATGGACCTTGCCTGGAGCGCCGTCACGTTGCGCGGCGATTGGCACGGCGCGCTGACGGCACCCAAGGCCGCGGGCCGCTTGCGGATCGATGGCTTGCAGGTGGCAGGCTCGACGCGGGTCGCCACATTGACCGCCGATCTTGCGGCCGCTGCCGGGAAGCTCGATGTGGTCGCAGCGGCGCAGGGTTTGGAAGTTCCAGGGCCGCGGCCGCGATTGTTCGCCAACGACCCTTTGAAGATGGATGCCTCGGTGCAGCTCGACGTGCCCGCGCGGCCGCTCGAGGTGGCGGTGACCCATCCGCTGTTCTCGCTGCATGGCCATGCGCAAACGGCGGGAGCACCGGCTGGGCAACTAGCGGCCGCGGCCGAATTGCGGATTCCGGAATTGGCGCCGTTCGCCGTGCTCACCGGAGAGGATGTGCGTGGTAGCGCGCTGCTCGAGGCCCAGTGGCTGCATCAGTCGAGCAACGATGCGCTGACGCTGAATGCCAAGCTCGACCTAGCCGGCGGCACCGCGGCCTGGCTCGCCGTCGCCGGACCTGTCGTGACCCTCAAGCTCAAGGGAAGCCTGTCCGCTGCAATGCTCGAGCTCGACAGCTTGCGGCTGGCGGGCCGTGCATTGACGGTCACGGCCAGTGGCAGCGTCGAACGGGCGGCACCGGCAACCGATCCAGGACATCCGGATGCGCGCGGATTTCTAGAGCGCTTTGCCAAACGATTACAAGTGCGCTGGCAGCTCGACGCCGCGGATCTTGCCGAGCTCGCGGGCGATCTGGCGGGAGATTTGCATCTGACGGGTACGCTGGGTGGACCGCCTACCGCCATGAACGCGGATGCCGAACTCGCGTCGCATTTGTCGGTGCGCGGTTCGACGCAAGGCTCGCTCAAGGCGTCGTTGCATGCCCGCGGTCTACCCGCCGCGCCCGGCGGCACTCTGCTGGCGAGCGGCATGCTCGACGGGGCACCCCTGAGTGTCGACGCCGCGGTCGAACGCGGCGCGGCGCACGCCTATCACGTAACCGTGCGCCGCGCCGACTGGAAGAGCGCGCACGTGGAAGGGGATCTGAGCGCGGATGAGGCGCTGACCGGTAGCCATGGACAGATCAGCATGCGCATCGGTCAGTTCGCCGATTTTGACCGCTTGCTCGGACTGAACATGTCAGGCCGTGCGGACGGGGATATCCGTATCGTTGCGGCGAACGGTCGGACTCACGCGGAATTGCGGCTCGATGGCAAGGATCTCGTGATCGGCCCGCTTGCCGGCAGCGTGCATCTCGAGGGGGACGGAGTGCCCGATAATTTCGCACTCCAGTTGTCCGCGAAACTTCCCGCGGTGTCGGGTTTGCCGGCCGATGTGGCGGCCGCCGCGACCCTCGACGTGGCGGCGCGCAGCCTCGAACTCTCGAGCGCCTCGCTCGCTTATCACGGGCAGAGCGTCGAGTTGCTGACCCCGGCGCGGCTATCGTTCGCCACGGGTCTCGCGGTCGATGAGCTCAAAGTCGGGGTGCAAGAGGCGGTGTTCGAGCTACGCGGTCAGCTCGCGCCCACACTCGATCTCACCGCCTCGCTGCGCCAGGTGAAGCCCGGCTTGGTCAACGTGTTCGCACCGCAACTGCTGGCCGGCGGACTTCTCGAAGCGGGTGTTCGGCTGCAGGGGACCGCGTCGAGTCCGACCGGCCGGGTGCGGCTCGATGCCACGGACATTCGCTTTGCGGATGACGCGGCAACCGGCTTGCCGGCGCTTGCCGTGCATGCGAGCGCGCAGCTCGACGGCAATGCCGCGACGGTAGCCGCGCAACTCGATGCGGGCACGGCGTCGCAACTCACGGCATCGGGGAGCGTGCCGCTGAACGCCGATGGCACGCTCGGCATCCAGCTAAGCGGCAAGCTGGACGTGGGCTTGGTCAATCCGTTTCTCGAGGCGCGCGGTATGCATGCGAGCGGTGCACTCAAGGCCGATGCCAGCGTCACGGGCAGTGTCTCGGACCCGCAGGTGGGAGGCGGTATCACGCTGGCGGACGGCAGCTGGCGAGACTATGGACGCGGTTTGAGTCTGACCAATATCTCGGCCGACATCGGCGGCGCTGCGGGCGCATTACAGATCAAGAGCTTCAATGCGAAGGCGGCGTCGGGCAGCGTGGCACTGACCGGTACCGTGGGTGTAATGCAGCCGGGATTGCCGCTGTCGCTGGAAATCATCGCAAAAAATGCGCAACCGATCGCGAGCAACATTCTGACCGCCAATCTGGACGCCGACATCCGCGTCAATGGCACCGCGCGTCAGCGGCTCGACGTCGCCGGCACCATTCACGTCAATCGCGCCACCATCGGCATTCCTGACTCCCTGCCACCGGAGGTTGCCGTGCTCGATGTGCGGCGACGGGGCAAGGCGGTCGCGCCCGTGACGGACCCGCAACTGATTGTCGGTATCGATATCGCGATCCAGGCGCCCCGGCAAATCCTCGTGCAAGGGCGGGGTCTGGACGCGGAAATGGGCGGGGAGATCGGTTTGCACGGTACGTCGGACTCGCTGGTCGTGAGCGGCGGACTGGATTTACAGCGCGGCAGTTTCTCGATCGGCGGCAGCAAGCTCACGTTTTCCCAGGACAGCAAGATCCGCTTCGATGGCGCCGGATTGCAGAAGAAAATCGACCCGACGCTGGATTTTTCCGCGCAAACGACCGTCGGCGCCACGAGCGCGACGCTACGCATCACCGGCTTGGCGGATGCGCCGCGATTCGATTTCAGCAGCTCGCCGGAGCTGCCGCCCGATCAGATCATGGCGCTGCTGCTGTTCGGGCAGCCGGCGGCCCAGCTGTCCGCGCTGCAGGCCGCCGAGGTGGGCTACGCACTCGCGAACTTGAGCGGCGTCGCCGGCGGCGGCAGCAATCCGCTCCTGAAACTGCAAAAGTCGCTGGGACTCGACCGGTTGACCGTGGGCACCAATACCGTGAACACACCGACCGGTGGCACGGAGAACTCGGGCGCCGCCATTGCCGCCGGGCGCTACATCAGCAATCGGGTATACATCGAAGGCAAGCAGACCAACACCGGGAACAGCCAGGTGCAGGTCGACGTGGATCTGACCAAACGCTTGAAATTGCAGACCCGTCTCGGCAACGGTACCGCGACGGTGCAGGGCACGACTCCGGACAACGACCCCGGCAGCAGCATCGGGCTGCTCTACCAATTCGAATACTGAGGTGTCGGCGCGTTACGCCGCGTAGCGATCGGCCAGCGACTGGTACAACGGCGGCGTGATGAGTTTGGAGAGTGCGGTGGCGATGGCGGCCGTCACCATGAGCGGCAGCACCATGGCATGCTGCGCGGTCATTTCCATGACGATGACGAAGGATGTCAAAGGCGCCTGGGTGACGCCGGCGAGATAGCCGCACATTCCCAATATGGCGAACGGCACCGCCGACTGCGCGTGCAGATGATCGCCAATGAACTGACCCAGGCCCGCGCCCACCGACAGCGACGGAGCCAGCAGGCCGGCAGGAATGCCGCTCAAGTAAGATAGCAGCGTGGCGAGTGCGCGCGCGAGCGCATAGTTCCACGGAAGATGTGCCTGCGCTTCGATAATGGAACGCGCCTCCTCGTACCCTGTCCCATAGGTAAGCCCACCGGACCATGCGCCCAGCGCGGCGATGCCGAGGCCGCACAGTCCGGCGAACAAGGCGGGGCGCTCGCGGCGAATCCGTCCGAGCAGGCCTGGGAGTCCCGCGGAGCAAATCAACGTCACGCGGCTGAATACGCCGCCCACCGCACCGCAGATCACGGCGACGAGCAACGAGGCGGGCGTTATCTTGAGCGCCTCCGACGCCACCGTCGGTTGACCGAAATAGGTGTAATCGCCCGTGAGGGCGATCGCCACCACACCGGCTAAGATCACCGCGGTCAAAGTCGTGCCGCTGGCGCGTTCTTCGAACGACCGGGAGAGTTCCTCGATGGCGAAGACGATGCCGGCGAGCGGGGTGTTGAAAGCGGCCGCGACTCCCGCCGCACCGCCCGCCAGGATCATGGCGCGCCGCTGCGCCTCGACATGACCCTTGGGCATCCAGCGGGACACGCCGTGAGTGATGACGGCGCCCACGTGTACGGTGGGCCCTTCGCGCCCGATCGAGCCGCCGCACAGCAATCCCGCGGCCGCGAGTACCACGCGGCCGATGACCACGCGCGGCTGTAGAAACAACAGACCGAGTTCACCGGACTCGGGCCGCTGCGCGAAGATGGCCTGAGGAATGCCGCTGCCTTCGGCGCCGCGGAAGAAGCGGCGGGTGAGCCATGCGATCGCGAAGAAGCCGAACGGTGCAAGCACCCATACCGCCCACGGAAATACGCCGAGTATGCGTCGCAGCCCCCCCTGCGACAGGTCGGCGATTTTGGCGAAGCCCACTGCCGCGATGCCGACCGCGCCGGCCGATCCCCAGATCAACAGACGGGTGCGCCAGCGTGGTGGCGAAAACAGGTTTCTGTATTGCATCGGTGGCAATATAACAGGCTCCCAATCAGCACGAGTTCCCTAAGGATCGCATCCAAGCTCAGCGACAACCTGATCGAAAAGCGTTCGATCGATTACGTGCCTCTCGCCGAACGCCACGGCAAAGTGTGGCATCTGTGGCCGGTGTGGTTCTCCGGCGATGCGCATCTGGCGACGGTGGCCACCGGGGTGGTGGGGATCGCGCTCGGCGGCAACCTGATTTGGACGGGAATCGCGGTGGTGCTGGGCGGGGCCTTCGGCACCTTTTTCATGGCCTTCCACTCCACTCAAGGTCCGCAGCTCGGGCTGCCGCAGATGATCCAGTCGCGGCCGCAGTTCGGTTACCTGGGTGCGCTGTTGGTGTGGGGGGTCGCGCTGATCGCGTACATCGGCTTCAATGCATTCAACCAGATACTGGCCGCCCAGACCGTGCACTCGTTGTACGGCGCGGACCCGAAACCCACGATGGTGGTGTTTGCGCTACTGGCGGTATCGCTGGCCGTCGTCGGCTACGATCTGATTCATTTGGCGCAGCGCTGGATCGCCTATGTGCTGATCGCGGCGTTGCTGGTGTTCAGCGCGGCGATGTTCGCGAGGGCGCAGCTCCCGGCGGCACAGCTCGATCTGCGCACCTTTCGTGTCGTTCCCTTCCTGGCGCAATTCTTTGCGGCCGCCTCGTACCAGATCGCCTGGTCGATCTATGTATCGGATTACTCGCGCTATCTGCCCAGCGATGTCGGGGTGGGTGCATCGTTCTGGTGGACTTATCTGGGCGGTTTCTTAGGCGGCGCGTGGACCATGTTGGTGGGTACGCTCGCCGCCGCGCTGTACCCCACCATGGAAGTCGCCACGGCGTTGCGGACCGCGGCGGATTCAGTCATTCCCGGATTCGGCAAACCCCTACTGCTCTGTTCTCTACTGGGCTTGCTGACCATCACGTCGCTGAATTTCTATGGCGCGTCCTTGACCCTCCTGAGCGTGCTCGATTCCCTCAAGCCTGGCCGGCCGACGGTGGCTAAACGCTTTCTCACGCTGGTTTTCGCCATGCTGGTGGCGAGCGGCTTGGCGCTGGCGTCGTCGCAGAATTTCGTCGCGAAGTTCGGCGAATTTCTCGCGGTGCTGTTGTATCTCTTCACACCCTGGACGGCCATCAACCTGGTCGACTTCTATCTGGTGCGCAAAGGTCATTATTCGGTGCGAGAGATATTCAATTCGCACGGCATGTACGGCCGTTGGAACTGGCGCGGTCTGTTGGCATACGGCGTTGGATTCGTCGCGATGATTCCCTTTTTCAGCACCGGCATCTATCGAGGACCGGTCGCCAACGCTTTGGGCGGCGCCGATGTCGCGATGCTGGTGGGTTTGCCGGTGGCGGCAATCGTCTACCTCTGGGCGTGCCGCTCGATGGACCTCGAGGCGGATCGGCGGCAGGCATTCACCGCCGATATGGGACTCGATCCGGACGCAGGGTAGCGGGTTAGTCCAGTCACCTCGCTGTGGGACGCCCTCGTGACGGCGCCCATAAGCCAGACAGGCTGCTAGCTCGCGAGGAAAGCGTCGAGGACGGCTGCCACACCCCTCGGGTCTTCCCAGAAGGGATTGTGACCCAGACCATCGAACACGCGCACCTTGGCGTGCGGCAGCGCGTCACGCAACGTTCGCCGTACGGGCTCCTCCATGATCGGATCCTTGCTGCCCCAGATCAGCAATGTCGGCGCCTTCAACCGTGGCAGCGTCCGCTGCAGGTCGGCATAGTCGTTGTCGGACGACAGTCCTTGATCCAGCACCGCCAGCCACACGCGCAGCGGAATGCCTGCCGCATCCTTGCGCTGGCGCCGGATGAAGTCCGGATCGACGGGCGTCGGTGAGTCCCACCATGCGATCATGAAGGGCGAATCCGCCTGGATGGGCTCCTCGAGCTTGCGGATCTGCGCGGCGAAATCGAACTGCGGCGCCTGCTTCGCGGTACCGGGCGGGTGGCCGCCGGTCGAAGAGATCAGGACCACGTGCGAGGTCATGTCGGGCCAGTATTCGGCGAAGGTCTGCGCGATGATGCTGCCGAGAGAATGCCCGACGATATCGGCCTTCTTGACGCCGAGACCATCGAGCAGCAGCTTGATATCGTAGGCGAAGTCCAGGCGGCCGTAGCAACACTCGGGCTTGCTCGATTGGCCATGTCCGCGAATGTCGACGAGGATCAGTCGCAAGGCGGGCGACAGGTAGGGCAGCATGGGCACCCAGTCGCGGGCGTTATCCGTGTAGCCATGAATCAGTACCACGGGCGGACCGGCCGCATTGCCCATGTCGATGTACGCCAGTACCTCGCCATTGGCCAAGGTCATCGTCTTCTTGCGCGCATCGAAGGCGTCGAGATCGATCTTGAGGGGCGCTGGCGCGGCGGGTAAGCTCGCGGCAGTCGCTGCGGCACCGGTGCCCGCGGCTGCCGCAACCGATCCGGATGCAAGCATGGCGAGGCCGCAAAACGCAGTGGCCGGCAGCAAGTTCCGCTGGCCGCGTCGAAGCGTGCGGATGCCGGTAGTAATATATTTCTTCATGGCAAAATGATGAATAGGCTCCAGCCGTGTCAGGCGTTGGCGATGCGCCCGACCAATGCATTGGTGAACTCCGCGCTGCTGGCTCTACCGCCGAGATCGCCGGTGCGGATGTTGTCGATGTTGAGCGTCTGGTGCAGTGCCTCACGCAGGCGAACCGCCAATTCCGGCAGTTTACAGTGCTCGAGCATCATGGCCGCCGCCAACAGGATGGCGGTCGGGTTGGCGATCCCCTTTCCCGCGATGTCCGGCGCCGAACCGTGCACGGCCTCGAATATCGCCGCATCCAAGCCGATGTTGGCGCCGGGCGTCATCCCTAAGCCGCCGACCAAGCCGGCGACCAAGTCGGATAGAATGTCGCCGAACAGGTTGGTGGTGACCAGTACGTCGAATTGCCAGGGATTCAACACCAGTTTCATGGCGCAGGCATCGATGATCACGGTGTCGAGCGCGAACTTGCCACGGTACTTGCGTTCATACAGTTCCAATCCCGTTTCCAGAAAAATACCGGTCAATGCCTTCATGATGTTGGCCTTGTGCACGATTGCCACCTTCTTGCGGCCGGTGGCAACGGCGTGGTCGAAAGCGAATTCGAGCAGACGCCGGCTTCCCTGGCGCGTATTCACGCCGGTGGCCATGGCGACGGCGTGGGGATCCGCATCGATCTGAATGTAATGCTCGTGGCCGATGTAAAGTCCCTCGAGATTCTCGCGCACGACCACGAGATCGATGTTGTCGAAACGACCGCCGGGGATCAGGGTGCGGGCCGGCCGCAGATTCGCGAACAGTTTGAATTCCTCGCGCAGTCGCACATTCGACGAGCGATAGCCGCCGCCCGACGGCGTCTCCAGAGGACCCTTCAGCGCCAGCCGCGTGCGCCTGATGCTGGCGATGGTGTCTGGCGGCAGGGGATCCGCCGCGGTCTTTACTCCCTCCAGACCGGCCACGCGCTGGTCCCATTGGAACGGTGCGCCAAGTGCATCCAGTACCTTTAGGGTGGCGTCGACTATTTCGGGTCCGATCCCGTCTCCAGGGATCAGGGTGGCGGGTATTGATTGCTGAATCGGCATGGAAACTCACGGTGATGAGGCTGGGGCGGTTAGGATACTCGAACTCGCAGCCGTCCGACTGTTAGCTGCGATACTGTATTCCAATCGTTCAATAGTGCTGAGCCAGAGAGGATTCGGCCCATCAATAAAGACGACATCATCGATGCAACGCGGCTGTGGGTCGAGAGGGCGGTCATCGGACTCGAACTGTGCCCGTTCGCGCAGAGCGTCTATCGCGGCGACCGCGTGCGTTTCCACGTGAGCGAGCGACGCTCCGCGGCCGGACTGCTCGAGGACTTGCGCCAGGAGCTGGCGCATTTGCACACGGTGCCCGCGGAGGATTGCGAAACCACCCTGTTGATCCACCCGTGGGTGCTCACCGATTTCATCGAATTCAATGATTTCCTACAAATCTGCGACGCAACCGTGGCGGAACTCGGCCTCGAAGGCGAACTTCAGGTGGCGAGTTTCCATCCGCAGTATCAATTTGCGGACACGCAAGCGGAGGATATCGGCAACTACACCAACCGTTCGCCGTACCCGACGCTACACCTGCTGCGCGAGGCGAGCGTCGAACGGGCGTTGGGGACGGTGGCAGATCCCGATGCGATCTATGAGAGAAATATTCTGCGGCTGCGCACGCTGGGGCATGAGGGTTGGCGTGCTCTGTGGCACGTTGCGCCCGCCGATTGACGGCCTCGGGGCATCGCCGCGGGCCGAGCTGACTCATGACGATTCGGGCGGGAATACCCGCGGGCCGGCGTCCGCTCGGCAGTCAGACAGGCTGCTGTGAGTTCAGACCGGCGCTCGCGGTCAACGCCTTGCGCATGGGGATGAATTCGATGCTCTCGCCCCCGCCCACATCGTAATGCACCAAGTTCCCGCTGCTGTAGCCGCGCGCCGCATACAACTTGACGCCGGGTAACGTGGCCATGAGTTCCACGGCCGCAAAACCTTGCGCGCGGGCTTCGCATTCGCAACGCTCCAGCAGCAGGGTGCCGATACCGCGCCGGGCATACGCTGGGTCGACGAAAAAGGCGCGGATTTTGGCGGCCTGCGTGCGTGGATCCAGGCGGGATGCATCCCGGCCGCCGCGCGCGTCGCCGCCGAACAGAGTCGCCCGATAGCTCCAGCCGCCGCAGCCGACGATACGACCCGCGTCCTCGGCGACGAAGTAGGTCTGATCGCGGACTAGCTGGGAGTCCACACCGAACGCGCCCCGCAACGCGCCCTCAACCTGCGCCGGCCGGTATTGCTCAGTGCTCAAACCGCGCGCCGACCGGGCGATCAATTCCTCGAGCGTCGGAGTATCCAGGGCGTTGGCTTTGCGCAGGACTATCGACATGGACGACCTCGGGCGACCTCAGTCCACGGCGCGGCGGCGGAGCGGTAAATTCGGCGATTGCATGGGCGGCGCCCGCTCCCGCGGCGGCATTGTCGCGGCGGCTCGCCTATATCGCGCGATTTCATGCTGAACCGCCGCGTGCGGCGGACCGCAGCATCGCGAAGGCCGCGTAGGCGATGACCAGGATGACCAACCAGCGCAGAGTCATCAATGGCAGCGACTTGACGATGTAGGCAGCGATGAACACACCCACCAGGCTGCCGACGGCGAGACCGATCGAGGGTCCCCACGCGAAGGCCCCGGTCTGGAAAAACCGCAGACTCGCGACCGGCTGTACCAAGGCACAAGCGCCCACCATGATGGGAAAGGCCGCGAGCGGATGCATGCCGAGCAAGGCCAGTGTGATCATGCAAGGCGCATACAGTCCAATGCCCGCGCTCATCAGTGCGCCGAGCACGAAGTTGATCGCCACGGCGAGCTCGAACTTCCAGCCCACCAGGGCCATGGCGGTGCCGCCGCCGGGCAGGGCGCCGAGATTCACCGCGGTGAAGACGCTGCCCGCGATCAACAGCGCGGCGCCCATGGTAAACTGAATTGTCCGACGCGGCAGGCGCGTGACCACACCCGCGCCCATCCAGGCCCCCGCGGCAGCGGCGGCTACCATCGACACCAGCAGCTTGGGGTCGACCAGTATGGTGGTGACGAAAATCAGGGATTCGGCGATGGCCGCTGTTGTTAAACCAACGTTCAATGTGCCCGGAATTCGTTCGTCGGGAACGATGCGCCACAGCTTGAAGATCGCCGTGGTCGGCGCGAATGAGCCGATGCCCAACGTATCGAAGAACGCCACCACCGCTCCTATGAGCAGTTCCAAGGCGGTCGGACGGCGTACTTCCCTGCTGTGGCGGGCGGCCCGCACTGCGCCGATCGAGAAGATCGTGGCCCCGGCGCCGAGCGCGAGATAGAAGGCGATTCGAGCGGTATTCATCCCGAGAATTGACCTCCGACAGGTCCGAGTATTCAGCGTGCGATCGTTCACGTACACTCTACCAGGCCGGCGCGGGATGTCGCGCACGATCACTGGGAGCGGAAAAATAGATGATGACAATATTACGGGCGACCGCCTGGAGCTTTTCCATTTGTTTCGCGGCCGGCGCCGCCCTGTCGGCCGCGGCCGAATTTCCCAATCCCTTGCCGCCGGAGAGCATTCCGAAGATCGAGACGCTGCCCGCGCATTATCCGACGACCTGGAGTTTCTTGAACTATGCGGGCGATCGCATCGAGCTGCGCAATGTGGGTAGCGATACGCGCGAAGTGAAGGGCCAGCTGCAGGCGCATGATTCCGCGACACTGCTGGTGTCCGACAAGCGTCCCGAAATTTACGTGGCCGACACGGTCTGGTCGCGTGGCGTACGCGGCACGCGTACCGATTTCATCACCATTTACGACACCAAAACTTTGGAGCCGACCGGCGAAATCGTACTGCCGGGCGCGAAGCGCGCGCTCATCACCGCGATGGAGGGATTGATCGCCTTCACCGACGATCAGCGCATGGCGCTGGTGTTCAATTTCACCCCGGCTTCATCGGTGACGGTGGTCGATCTGGTGAAGCGGCAAACATTGGGCGAAATCGATATTCCGGGTTGCTCGCTGGTCTATCCCAGCGGGGCTCGTGGCTTTTCGACGCTGTGCTCGAGCGGCACTGTGCTCAGCATCAAACTCGATGCCAACGGCGCGGTCGCGGGACGCGTCGAGTCGAAGGCGTTCAATCCGCTCGACACCGATCCTTTGTTCACGGCCTCAGCGACGGTGGGCGGTGTGCGTTACTTTCCCAGCCTCGGCGGCCGCGTGCAGCCCATCGACATGAAGGGCGACGACGTCAAGGTGTTGCCGGACTGGCCGTTGTTGTCGGCGGCCGAGGTCGCCGCGCACTGGCGGCCCAGCGGTTGGCAGCTGATCGCCAGCGACGAACAAAAACTGCTGTACGTCTTGATGCAGGCCGATGCGCACGAGGGCACGCACAAGGATCCGGCCAACGCCGTCTGGGTGTACAACGTGGCGACCAAGACGCGCGTCAAACAGCTGCGTCTGGTGCGTCCGGGTTCGTCCATCGCTCTGACCCATGGCGCGGAGCCCCTGCTGCTGGTCCAGGCGGGCGAGCGGTTGGATGCGTACGATCCGCAGAGCGGCATGCTCATCCGCAGTCTGGAACTGGCGGGATTTCATACGCGCATGCAGATCGAGCCGCTGCGTTGATGCATTTGCCGGGTGTCATTGGGGACACGGCGCATGCCTTGGCGGCACAGGCCGCGGCATTCGAGGCGCTGTTGCTCTGCGCATCGGCGCTTCACAAGGCTGTCAAATGGGGGCATCTGCGCGGCGTCATGCGTCAATTCGCCGGTATCCCGGCGCCACTGGCGCCGTTCGCGCTGGCGGGCGTCGCCGTGCTTGAAGTCGGCGCGGGCTTTTTGCTGTTTTTGCCGGCATTGCACACGATAGGGGCGGTGCTGGCTGCGGTGGTCTGGATGACTTATCTGATGCTCATCGTGCGCGCCATCGCGCAGGGCCGCCGGGACGCGGACTGCGGCTGTAGTTTTGGCGGCGCCCACCGGTCGTTGGGAACTTATCAGGTGACCAGGAATGGCGTGCTGTCGGGTCTGGCGGTGCTGGTGGCGCTGGATTTCGACCTCGGCGGTGGCGGTGTTCAGACGTCGCAGCTCTTGCCTGCCTGTGCGTTGCTGGCGCTGTACGGCGCTCTGGATCAAGTCATGGCGTTGCAGCCGTTGCGTGGCGGAGAAGTGTTATGAGTTTCCTGATCGCTTCGCAGATCGTCCTCTGGACCGGGCTGCTGGTGCTCGGCATCGTCTGCATGGCGCTGGCGCGGCAGATCGGCGTGCTCCATCAGCGCATCGCGCCGGCCGGCGCATTGACGCTGCGTCAGCCGCTGACAGTGGGCGATTCGACACCTGAGTTGGCGTTGCCCAGTCTCGATGGATCGATGGTGCACATCGGTGGCGTGCGTGGCGGTCGCAGTCAGTTACTGCTGTTTCTGTCGCCCGATTGCACCATCTGCGAGGCTCTGCTGCCAGCGGTTCGTTCCGCGCAGAAAGCGGAAGGAGATTGGCTGGACATCATCCTTGCGAGCGACGGCGCCCTCGAGAAACACGATCAGTTCGTGCGCGAGAAAAATCTGGGAAAATTCCCCTATGTCGTCTCCGAACAGCTCGGCCGTAGCTACGGAGTCGCGAAATTGCCTTATGCGGTGTTGATCGACGAGGCGGGCAAGCTCTCCTCGACCGGCCTGGTCAACACGCGCGAGCATTTGGAAAGTTTATTCGTCGCCAAGGAAACCGGCGTCAGCAACATTCAGCAATTCCTCAGCCAACGTGGGCTGCGGCGTGCTTCTTCGGGAGAATAAGGTGGCTCAATTCGATCACATGGCGGAAAAGGTACTGCGGGGTTTCGCGAGCCGGACTTCGCGGCGCAGTCTATTCACGGTACTGGGCGGGTTCCTCGCCGGCGCGGCGACGTTGCCGTTGTTGCCGGTGGCGCGAGGCGCGGAAGAAGGGACCGGGTCATCGCCCTCCGATCCGAACTCGGGTCAGAGCCCGCCGCAGAGCTCGGGCAATCCACAAGATCCCGGCGATCCCACGAAGTGCGATTATTGGCGCTACTGCGCCATCGATGGTTCGTTGTGCGCGTGTTACGGCGGTAGCGTCAACTCCTGTCCGCCGGGCACCGAAATGTCGCCGATCACCTGGATCGGGACCTGTCGCAATCCCGCCGACGAACGCAACTACATCATCTCCTATAACGATTGTTGCGGCGGAGTGGCCTGGGGCCGCTGCGCCTGCCAGAACAATCAAGGCGATCGACCCGTGGTGCGTCCGCAGAACAATAACGAAGTGACCTGGTGTTTTGGCACCAAGAGCCAGTCCTACACCTGCTCTACCGCCGTCATTCTGGGTGTCGCGATTGATCAGAAGTAATTTCCGCCCCGTTCTGTGCGCCTTGGCGATCGTGCTCGCCGGCCACGCGCTGCCTAGCTCGGCAGAGGAGACCTCCGCGGGCCCAAGCGTTTTTGCGGCGCACTGCGCCGTCTGCCATGGTCCCGAGGCCGCCGGTATCCCCGGATCGTTTCCCTCGTTGCACGAACAGATCGTGGCCTTCGGTAAGACTCCCGAGGGCCGTGACTATCTGGTGATGGTGGTTACCACCGGTCTGATGGGGGATATCAAGGTAGGCGGCAACAGCTATCGCGGTGTGATGCCGGCGCAATCGGTATTGACCGAAACTGAAGTCGCGGCGGTACTCAGCTATCTCGGCAGCGATCGCGGCAAGATCGTCGGCGAGCCCGAGTTCACCGCGGCCGATGTGGTGGCGATCCGTGCGCGCCATCCGGAGAAGTCGGCACAGAATACGCGAGCCCTGCGGCCGCCCTATCCGGAATCATGAGGCCGGCGTCATGAGGTCTGAAGCATGAAGCAGCGTCGCCGCCGGAACCACCCGACCTGGGCGCGCGCGCACTCGGCCGTGGCGTTGCTGGCGGTCATTGGAGCCAGCGTCGCGGCGCCCACCGGTGAGCCCGCGGGCGTCGTTAACCCGCAGCGTGCCTGGCAGAACTGGACTTTGAATTGCCAGGGCTGTCATCGGCCTGATGGAACAGGGTCGGAGGGAACGGCGCCCCCGCTCGCCGGTACCGTATCCAAATTTCTCAACGTACCGGGTGGCCGCGAGTATTTAGGCCGTGTGCCGGGCGTGGCCACCTCGTCACTGTCGAGCGCCGATCTGGCCGAGCTCATGAATTGGATGTTCTGGCGCTTCGACCAGCAACACATGCCCGCCGATTTCGTACCGTTCACCGCCGAAGAGCTCGCGCGTCTTAGAACGAACCCACTGCGCCTGGAGGCTGCCTCGATGCGCACCGCCTTGCTGCGCAAGGCCGAAGAATCCTCGACAGCCGCCGGTTCATCGCTGCCCTCAGCCTCTCAATGATCGCGGAGCAGGGCGCGCCTCGGCTCGAGCGCTCGCTCAGCTTTTGGGATCTCGTTCTCTACGGTTTGGCCTACATCGCACCGTTCGCGCCCTTGGGTACGCTGGGCTTCGTCTGGACCGAATCCAACGGCCTGATCGTGCTCGCTTATCTCTTGGGCGGGGTATGCATGTACTTCACCGCCCGCAGTTACGCCACCATGACCGAGGCGCTGCCCACGGCCGGATCGGTCTACGGTTTCGCGCGCAATTCGTTGGGGGCGTTGCCCGGTTTCATCGCCGGATGGATGATTCTGCTGGATTATTTGTTGATCCCGGCGTTCGTCTACGTATTGATGGCCGTTGCGCTGGAGACGCTGCTGCCCGGGGTGGACCGAGGCGTGTGGATCGTGTTGTTGGTGGCGGTAACGACTTGCGTCAACTGGTTCGGGATCACGGTGACGTCGCGCGCGAACTTCGTGTCGGTGGCTTTACAGGTGATCGTACTGCTGGGCTTCGTCGCGCTGTGCGTCGTCGCGCTATATGCCGGCAAGGGAAATGGCGGCCTGACCTTCAAGCCGGTATACGACGCGGCCGCGTTCAACGCCGGCAAGATTTTCAGCGCCACGTCGATTTGCATCATGTCGTTTTTGGGCTTCGACGCGGTCTCGACGCTCGCCGAGGAAGTGGCCGGAAACGATCGGCGCGTGGTTGGGCGCGCCATCATCGTCGTGCTGATGTTGTCGGCGATATTCTTCGTCGGCATCACCTGGGTGTTCGGGAATCTTCTGCCGGGCCTCACTCTGCGCGATCCTGCGGCCGCCATTTATGAGCTGGCAACCTGGGCGACCGGAGCTTGGACCGCCACAGTGCTTGCCTGGTCGTACGCGACCATCGTCGGTCTGTCCAATGCCTTGCCCATGCAGGTGGGGGTGGCCCGAGTGGTGTATGCCATGGGGCGCGACCGGCAATTGCCGGGCATTTTGGCGCGCATTCATCCGCGTTATCACACCCCTTACGTCGGTATGTTGGCCAGCGCCGGCGTTTCGCTCGCGGTCGCGCTCTACATGAAAAACAAACTCGACGATCTGGCGTCCATCGTCAATTTCGGTGCGCTGAGCGGGTTTTTGTTCCTGCACGTTTCCGTGCTGGCGCGCTTTGCGCTGAAGTTGCGCTCACGCGCCTGGGTCCCGCATTGGTTGGTGCCGATCTGCGGCGTCGTGGTCGTGCTGGCCGTGTTCTCCGGCATGAGCGTGCTGTCCGTCAAGGTAGGCGGCGTGTGGCTCGTCGTCGGGCTGGTCTACGGGGTCTTTCTGAAGGCCAAGCAGCGACAGGAACTCGACCTGGCGACTTAGCGGCCCGTCTCTTGCCAATCTCCCCGTTGCCGCGCGTTGGCAGTGTCCGAACTACCGTATGGGCTTTGCGGCCGGCGCGGCGCGGCACTGCCGTGAATCCCGCCCGTAGTAGTCGGGGTAATCCGCGGTCAGACCTTTGAAGCGGCGATGCATCCATAGATATTGTTCGGGCACTTTGCGAATATGCGCCTCGAGCAGCCGGTTGAAGCGCTCCGCGTCGCAGAGCACATCGGCGCCCGGGAAATTCTCCAGTGGAGGGCCGATCGTGACGCGATACCCTGCGTTGCCTGGCAGCCTTTCCGGGAAATAGGTCAACACGGCCGCGCCTGAAATGCGCGCGAGCCGGGAGGTGGCCGTATTCGTGGCCGCCGGCAGGCCGAAGAAGTCGACCATCTCGGCCCCCTTGTTACGGTAGCTTTGGTCCGGGGCATACCAAACGGCTTCGTTGTTCTTGAGGGCGCGAATCATGGCGCGGATATCGTCATGCGGGATCGGCTTGCCGTGACGGGCGAAGCCCGTGCGCATGATGTGGGATAGCAGCGCATTCTTCGGCGCGCGAAATAGAACGGTCAGCGGCACGACGGTGCCCAAGATGCGAGTTGCGATCTCGATGGTGGTGAAATGTCCGCCGATCACGATGGCGCCGCGGCCTTTAGCCAGCGCGGTCGTCAAATGCTCCAAGCCCCGCACCTCGGCTATCCGGCGCACGTGCGCGTTGCTGCTCCACCAGGTCATGGCGGTCTCGCAAAGTCCAATCCCCAGACTCCGGCAATGCGCATCGATCAGGTCGGCGCGCTCCGCCGCCGACAGCGTCGGTAGACATAGCTCGATGTTGCGCCGGGCAATACGCACATAGGCCAAGGGTAGATGCCGGATCAATCGGCCGATCGCCGCGCCCACGCGCCGCTGGGCGCGGAACGGCAGCAACTCGAGGCAGCGCAGTACGCCGAGCCCAATCCAAGTCGGCCAGTACATGGGCCGCAAGAACTCTAGCCGCATCGATAACGCTCACGAGTCCTCGACGCTGCCGCCTGACCCGCATAGCATTTCCCTGGTGTACTCATTGATGCAACGACTAAGTTCCCTGCGACACCGGATTTGGTACCGGGTTTCCGAGCGCTTGCGCTGGTCACGCGGCGCGTTTCACGAAGCCCCGTGTCATGAACTGCCGCGCTTGACCCTCGAACAGCGTGAGAGAATAGCTGCGTTGCGCAATCGTTACCAGGCCAAGTTCGAGCTCGGGATGAGTTCGGCCACCGCCATGAACAATTACGAATATCTGGACCTGCTGGATCGCGCGTGGAATGCGGCGGGTCTGGGCCGCCCCCAGGGGGGCACTCTCACCGATATCGGATGCGCCAGTTTTTGGTACGCGGCCGCTCTACAGTTCTTCTTTGCTCCGGAGCGGGTGGTCGGCTTCGAGGTCGAGGGGTACCGCCTCTTCAAGAACGGGCATTCGAGGATCGACTATGCGCGGGGATACTTGGCGGCGCTACCGCAGGCCCGCTTCGTCGTCGCGGACTACCGGGCGGTCGAATTACCGGCCGACGTCATAACCGCGTGGTTTCCCTTCGTGACGCCAGCGGCCCTTTTGGCGTGGCGCTTGCCGCTGTCACTGTTGGCCCCGGACCAGCTGTTCCGGCGCGTCCAGGCAAATCTGCGGCCAGACGGTATCTTCGTGATGGTCAACCACGGTGCGGTTGAAGCCGATCGAGCTGAGAAGTTGTGCACTGCGGCGCACCTGCGGCAGGTTTTTCGGTTCGCAGAACCTGGAGTTTTTAGCGCTCACCGTGGGAGTGTTGCAATTCTTTCAATTTGGGCGGGTTGACGACTTAGTCGTGACATAGTCGTATTAACTGTTAATTTGCTGTAGAATGTTAATCGGCTCGTGAATTTCTACTTGGTCCGTTTCTGGTCACCGCGCCGCTCCGGCGTCACCTTGGCCACAACCCACAAAGCAGGTTTCTTCGATCCAGGTGGCTGGCATCATGCTTTAACTCAAGGGTTGGCACGCTTGTCCGGCCGATAGCTTCTTTCTGTAGTAGGTATTCTTCACATGACGAAAATGTATGTTGGCAATCTCCCGTTCTCAATGGACGAGTCCGCGGTACGCGCCCTGTTCGAAAAGCATGGCGCCGTTCAGTCGGTTGCGTTGATCAATGATCGCGACACCGGCCGTCCCCGCGGTTTTGGCTTCGTTGAAATGGCGAGCGCAGACGCGGCGCGCGCCATGCAGGCCTTGAATGGCCACGATGTCGACGGGCGAGCGCTGAAGGTGAACGAGGCTCAGGAGCGTACTGGCGGCGGTGGCGGCGGCGGCGGTGGGTCACGCGGTCCGAAGCGCTGGTAACAGCGGCTTGGATTGAGTGATATCCGGGGCCGCAGTGATGCGGCCCCGGTCGTTTGTGCCGATGAGGGTTTACGGCAAAGTCGGGTTTACCTATAATCGCGACCCTCGGCGGTGTGCCCGAAGATTGTTTCGAGCGCACGCGGGCGTTTCTAAGGGGAACGTTCGAATGAAAGCTTGATGATGAAGGCCCCTGATAGGGGCTTTTTCGTTTTGGCCGCCGGGATGGCCAGCGCGTCTAGGATTAGTGGGGGGGCCGGTGGTCCCCTTTTTTGTTGGCGCGGCGTTTACCGCGCGTCGAAGGTTATGAGAATGCGTGATGCCTTGATGCGCTTGCTGGAGCCGCCGATCGAGGCGCTGGGCTACGAGTTGATCGATATCGAGCATGCGCAGGCGGGGCGTGGCGGAGTTTTGCGGATTTTCATCGATCGTCGGGCTGCTGATCCACGAGGCAATGTCACCGTCGAAGATTGTGCGCTCGTGAGTCATACGGTGAGCGAAGTGCTCGAGATCGACGACCCGATCAAGGGTCATTACACGTTGGAGGTGTCGTCGCCGGGTTTCGATCGGATCTTGCGCAAGCGCGAGCATTTCGAACGGTTCATGGGCGAGAGAATTGCCGCGGATCTGAAGCTGCCCCTCAATGGACGCCGCCGGTTCGTTGGTGTGTTGAAGGCGATGGCGGAGGATTCGATTGTGGTGGATGTCGACGGGCAGGACTACGACCTGCCGCTAGAACGGATTCAGAAAGCAAGATTACGGCCGGAATGACCAGGAGTCTTTAAGGGCAATGAACAAAGAAATTTTGATGGCGGTGGACGCCGTATCCAACGAGAAGGGCGTCGACAAGGAAATCATCTTCGACGCTCTCGAAGCGGCACTCGCGTCGGCGACCCGCAAGAAGCACGGCGAAGAGCTGGATGTACGCGTGTCGATCAACCGCAAGACCGGCGACTACGATACATTCCGCCGCTGGAAGGTATTCGCCGATGACTCCACTGAGCTCGAGGTGCCCGAGCGCGAACTGCGCATGGACGACGCCCGCGATATCGACAAGGACGTGGAACCGGGCGGCTTCGTCGAGGAACCGATGGAGTCGGTGCCGTTCGGCCGAATTCTCGCCCAGACGGCCAAGCAGGTCATCGTACAGAAGGTGCGCGAGGCGGAACGCGCGCAGGTCGTCGACGCTTACAAGGATCGCGCCGGAACGCTGGTGAGCGGCATCGTCAAACGTGTCGATCGCAACGGGGTCTATGTCGATCTGGGTGCGAATGCGGAAGGCTTCATCGCCCGCGAAGAGATGATTCCGCGCGAGCCCGTGCGTTCGCAGGATCGCATCAAGGCATTCCTCAAGGAAGTGCGCACGGAACCGCGCGGTCCCCAGCTCTTTCTGTCGCGCACCGCCCCGGAATTCCTGATCGAATTGTTCAAGTTGGAAGTGCCTGAAGTAGGCCAGGGTCTCATCAACATTCTGGCCGCCGCGCGCGATGCCGGTGTGCGCGCCAAGATCGCCGTGCGCAGCAACGACCCGCGCGTCGATCCGGTCGGCGCCTGTGTCGGCATGCGCGGTTCGCGAGTCCAGGCGGTTTCCAACGAGATCGCGGGTGAACGAGTCGACATCATTCCGTTCGACGAGAACAACGCCCAGTTCGTGATCAATGCGATGGCGCCCGCCGAGGTCACATCGATCGTCGTCGACGAAGATTCGCATTCGATGGATATCGCCGTATCCGAGGACAAGCTGTCGCAGGCCATCGGTCGTGGCGGCCAGAACATCCGTCTGGCCAGCGAACTGACCGGCTGGGAATTGAACGTCATGAGCGAGTCGCAAGCCGAGGCGAAGAGCGAAACCGAGTCGCTGGCGCTGCGCGAGACGTTCATGAAGCAGCTCGACGTCGATGCCGACGTCGCCAGCATCCTGGTGCAAGAGGGTTTCTCGACGATCGAAGAAATCGCCTATGTGCCGGCCAGTGAACTGAACGGCATCGAGGAGTTCGACGAGGAGATCGTGAAGGAACTGCGCACGCGCGCCCGCGATGTGTTGTTGACTCAGGCGATCGCTAGCGAAGAGTCCATGGACGGAGCCGAGCCGTCGGCGGAGCTCATCGAGTTGACCGGCGAGGCGCTGGGCAAGACGCTGGCGCGCAAGGGTGTGAAGACACGCGACGATCTGGCCGATCTCGCGGTCGACGAACTGGTTGAAATGGGCGGCGTCGATGAAAAGAAGGCCGCCGAATTGATCATGGATGCCCGCAAACACTGGTTCGCGGAAGAAGCTAAGGTTTAGGAGCAAGTATGGCAGATGTAACCGTCGCGCAATTCGCCGAGGTGCTCAAGGTGCCCGTCGATCGGCTGCTGCAGCAGCTCGATCAAGCCGGCATCCGGGTCGACAGCGCCGAAGACATGATCAGCGAAGACGCTAAACATGAGCTATTGACGCATCTACGCCGCAGCCATGGCCGTGACGACGTGCAAGCCGATGCTGCGCCACGCAAGATCACGTTGCGACGCAAGTCGCAATCCGAGCTCAAGCTCGCAAGTCCGCAGGGCCGCGCGCGCACGGTCAACGTCGAGGTGCGCAGCAAGCGCACCTACGTCAAGCGTGAGGTGCTCGAGGACCAGGCGCGGCTGCAGCAGGAAGAGATAGACAAGGTACGGGAGACCGAAGAGCAGGCGAAGGCCGCGCTCGAGCGGGTCGAGAACGAGCGCCTCGAGAAGGAACGCCAAGACAGGGAGCGTCTCGAGGAGGAAACCCGTCGCCGTAGCGACGAGGAAAATCGCAAGCGAACCGCCGAAGAGGAAGCGCGCCGCGTGGCCGAGGTACAGGCGCGCGAAGTCGCGGAGCGCGATCGCAAGTCCGCCGCCGCCAAGCCGGGCAAGGTGGCGCGCGAGGTGGTCGACGACAAGGCGACCCGCTATGGCCGCCAGGAACTGCACATCGTCGGCGATGTGAGTTCGCGGCACAAGAAGAAGAAATCGCGCGATGGACGGCGCCGCTCCGTCGGCAACGACAGCGATACGAAACACGGCTTCGAGATGCCGACGGCACGGGTGGTTCGCGAGATCGCCATTCCAGAGGCCATCACGGTCGGGGAACTTGCGCAAAAAATGGCCGTCAAGGCCACCGAGGTCATCAAGGCATTGATGAACATGGGTGTGATGGCGACGATCAATCAAATGGTCGAGCAGGACACCGCGGTGCTCGTGGTCGAGGAAATGGGCCACACGGCGGTGCTGCGCAAGGAAAACATCATCGAGGACGATCTGCAGGGCGAAACCGATTCGTCGCTCGAAGTGCTGCCCCGTCCTCCGGTGGTTACGGTCATGGGTCACGTCGATCACGGCAAGACCTCGCTACTCGACTACATCCGTCGCGCCAAAGTGGCCGCGGGTGAAGCGGGCGGCATCACTCAGCACATCGGCGCGTATCACGTGGAAACCGCGAAGGGCATGGTGACGTTTCTCGATACGCCGGGTCATGCGGCATTCAGTTCCATGCGCGCCCGCGGCGCGCAAGTGACGGATATCGTGATCCTGGTGGTCGGAGCCGACGACGGCGTGATGCCGCAGACGGTCGAGGCGATCCAGCACGCCCAGGCGGCCAAGACGCCCATTGTGGTGGCCCTCAACAAGATGGACAAGCCCGAGGCGGATGCGGAAAAGGTCAAGCAGGAGCTCACCAAGTACGGCGTCATCCCGGAAGAGTGGGGCGGCGAGAACATATTCGTCGAAGTATCGGCACGTACCGGCCAGGGCGTGGATCAACTGCTCGACAGCATTTTGCTGCAGGCCGAAGTGCTCGAATTGACGGCGCCCACCACCGGTCTGGCCGCCGGCTATGTGATCGAGTCGAGTCTCGAGAAGGGCCGCGGCGCGGTCGCGACCGTGCTGGTGCTGCGCGGCACGCTGAAGCTCGGCGATCCCTTGTTGATCGGCCAGGAATTTGGCCGTGTGCGTGCACTATTCGACGAGGCCGGCAAGCCGGTGGACGCCGCCGGTCCGTCCATTCCCGTGGTCGTACTGGGGTTGTCGGGAGCGCCGAATGCCGGCGACGAATTGTTGGTGGTGGAGAGCGAACGCAAGGCGCGTGAGGTCGCCATGCATCGGCAGTCGAAGTCCCGGGACGTCAAGCTGGCGCAGAAGAGCGCCAACATGCAGGATGTGTTCTCGACCATGGGTGAGAACAAGGCCGACCTGGTGCAACTGCTGGTGAAGGCCGATGTGCAGGGCAGCGTCGAAGCGCTGCGCGACGCGTTGAACGCGCTGTCGACCAGCGAGGTCGGCGTCAACATCGTCGCGTCGGGGGTCGGTGGCCTCACCGAGTCAGACATCACGCTCGCGGCCGCCTCCAAGGCCCGGATCATCGCATTCAACGTGCGCGGCGACGCGGCCGCGCGCTCCGCCATCAAGGACCATGGCATCGACGTTCGCTACTACAGCATCATCTATGAGGCCATCGACGACATACGGGCCGTGCTCACCGGCATGCTGTCGCCGGAGGTCAAGGAGCAGATTGTCGGTCTCGCGGCGGTCCGCAGCGTGTTCCGTTCGAGCAAGTTCGGCACAGTGGCCGGTTGCATGGTGATCGACGGCTACGTGCGCCGCAATTTTCCGATTCGCGTCCTGCGCAACAACGTGGTGATCTTCGAAGGTGCGTTGGAATCGCTGAAGCGTTTCAAGGACGACGTCAACGAAGTACGCGCCGGCACCGAGTGCGGCATCGGCGTCAAGAACTACAACGACGTGACCGAGGGCGATCAGATCGAGTGCTACTCGAGAGTCGAAGTTGCGCGGACTTTGTGAGGCGTTTGCGCGCCAACATCAACGGGGTCGCTGAGGCGACCCCGGTCTTGGGCGCGCGCTGCGCGAGCATGAAAAAGGCGACTAGGCCGACAGGCGGCGCGGGGACTCATGGCGAAAACTAATCCGCGTGCGCGGCGTCTCGGCGAACAAATCCAGCGCGAGCTCACCCAGCTGTTGCGCCGTGACGTCAAGGACGAGCGCATCGGCAACGTCACCATTACGGCTGTGACCGTGACGGGAGATCTGCGAACCGCCAAGGTGTATTACCTGGTGTTCGGCAAGGAGGGCGCGGATAACCAGGTGCAGCGCGGTTTAGAGAGCGCCGCGGGCTTCTTGCGCAACGCGCTGTCGAAAGCGCTGATGATCCGCTACACGCCGATGTTGAGTTTTGAACTCGATACCTCCATCGAACATGGCGTGCGCTTGACCCAATTGATCGACTCGGTCAACAAACCTCGTGTCGAGTCGCTGCCCCCGGTCGTAGCCGACGATGACGGCCACGTGATCGATGAGGGGGATTACATCCCGGCTGCCGGGATTCCCGGTGCGAAGGACGACGCCGGCGGCGAACGCGACTGATGCCGGCCGATATCGACGGGATTCTATTGCTCGACAAGCCGCTGGGGGTCACTTCGGCTGGGGCGGTGGCGCGTCTGAAGCGCTTGTTCGGTGCCCGCAAGGCCGGGCATACGGGCTCGTTGGATCCACTGGCGACCGGGATGCTGCCCATCTGTTTCGGCGAAGCCACCAAGTTCGGAGCCCAGCTACTCGATGCGGACAAGACTTATCGAGTGACCGCGCGGCTGGGGCAGCGCACGGCCAGCGCGGATCGCGAATCCGCGGTACTCGAGACCCGCGAATTGCCACCCCTCACGGCGGATGAACTGCGGCTGGCGCTGGCCAGCTTTCCCCGCCAATACTCCCAGGTGCCGCCCATGCATTCGGCCCTCAAGCAGGATGGCCGACCGCTGTATGAATATGCCCGTGCCGGCATCACCCGCGAGCGGGCCGCCCGAGTCATCTCGATCCACGAAATGCAATTCATCGATTGGCGCTCGCCGGATCTGGCGTTCGATGTGCGGTGCAGTAAGGGTGCCTATATTCGGGTATTGGCGGAGGATTTGGCGGCGCAGCTCGGTACGATCGCCCACTTGAGCGGTTTGCGCCGACTGAACGTGGCCCCGTTTTCGACCGAGCCGCAGTGGACCTTTGAGGCTCTCGAGAACCTGAGCCCGGCGCGGCGGCTCGAGACCCTGCTTCCGGTGGACGCCGCCCTGACCCATTGGCAGCGGCTCGAGCTACCCGAGAGCGGGGTCGTCGCCCTGCGCCAGGGGCAGCCGGTTTCCATCCCTGCTCAGTCACCGGGGAATGTGCGCATCTACTCGGAGGGCCAAGGATTTCTCGGGCTGGGGGTGGTCGAAGCGGCCGGCCGAGTGGTGCCCCTGCGGCTGGTCGCCGCGGCGCATCGTCCTGCTTGAGGTGCGCGCTGACCGGTCTCGCGGCGGAGCGCACTGCCCCCCGGTGCGACATCAAGGGTCCGACCCCATGGTAGGGGCTCGGCGGACCTGAGCTGGGACGGGACGTCCGACCCTATGACGTCCGACCCTATGGTGAGGGCTCGGCTCCGGCATCGGGTGTCATTTGCGGTGCGACGAATTCGATGCTTGAGAGCGGGGGGCGCGGCGCGTACAATGCGCGCCTTCCTAAAGGGTCTAAGTTATTGATTGAGGTTTGATTTAATGCCACTTACTCGCGAAGAAAAGACGGACACGGTCGGAAAATTCCAGCGCAGCGCGTCGGATACCGGATCCCCCGAAGTTCAAATTGCCTTGCTATCTCAGCGCATCAACGGCTTGAGTCAGCATTTCACCGCACATAAGGCCGACCATGCCTCGCGCCGCGGATTGCTCAAGATGGTCAACCAGCGCCGTAAGCTGCTCGATTATTTGAAGGGCAAGACGCCGGAAGCCTATACGCAGTTGGTCGAGCGCTTGGGCCTACGCCGCTAGCGGATGTCACCGGTGCGCTGCGCCGGCGGGTCGCTTTACATAGATATATTTCCTACATGAAGGGGCAGGCTGCGTGAGCGCTACCAAAAAGAGTTTTAAATATGGGGATCACACCGTAACCATTGAGACGGGCGAACTCGCGCGTCAAGCCGACGGTGCGGTGCTGGTGACGATGAGCGACACGGTGGTGCTGGTGACCGCGGTCGGCCTGAAGAAGGCTACTCCGGGCCGCGACTTCTTTCCTCTGACCGTTAATTACATCGAAAAGACCTATGCCGCGGGACGCATACCGGGTGGCTTCTTCAAGCGCGAGGGACGTCCGACCGAAAAGGAGACGCTCACTTCACGTCTGATCGATCGACCGATTCGTCCGTTGTTTCCCGAAGGATTCATCAACGACGTCCAAGTGGTGGCACAGGTGTTGTCGGTCAACTCGGAAGTGGATCCGGATATTGCCTCACTGATTGGGGCATCGGCCGCGCTCGCGATTTCCGGCATGCCGTTCCTGGGCCCGATCGGCGCTGCGCGCATCGGCTATCTGAACGGCGGCTACATCCTGAATCCCACCGTGGCGCAATTGGCCGAATCGAAGCTCGACTTGGTCGTCGCGGGCACCGACGAAGGTGTGCTGATGGTGGAGTCCGAAGCCGAGGGCTTGAACGAAGAGATCATGCTCGGCGCCGTGATGTTCGGCCATGAACAGATGCAAACGGCGATCAACGCCATCAAGGAACTCGCCGCGGAAGTCGGTAAGCCGAAATGGGCGTGGTCGGCTCCGGAAGTGAACACCGAACTCAAGGCCGCCGTGAGTTCGATCGCGGAGACCACTCTGGCCGCCGCCTATACGTTGACCGAGAAGCAGCAGCGTTACGCGAAGATCAAAGAGGTCAAAGCGACCGTGGTCGCGGCGCTCACGGGAGGTGAAGCCCCCAAGTTCACGGCGGAGCAGATCGGCGCCGAATTCGGCAATCTGGAATACCGACTGGTGCGCGAGCGAATCCTGGGCGGACATCCGCGCATCGACGGCCGCGACACCAAGACGGTGCGCGGCATCACCATTCGCACCGGCGTACTCCCGCGAACTCATGGTTCCGCCCTGTTCACGCGCGGCGAAACTCAGGCATTGGTGGTGACCACGCTGGGCACCGGGCGCGACGCCCAGGTGATCGACGGTTTGATGGGCGAGCGCAAAGAGCCGTTCATGCTTCATTACAATTTCCCCCCGTTCAGCGTCGGTGAGACCGGCATGATGGGATCGCCGAAACGTCGCGAAATCGGCCATGGAAATCTAGCCAAGCGTGGCGTCAAGGCCGTGATGCCCGGTGTCGAGCGGTTTCCGTACGTGATCCGCGTCGTTTCCGAGATACTCGAATCGAACGGTTCGAGTTCGATGGCGTCGGTATGCGGTACCAGCCTTGCGCTCATGGATGCGGGCGTACCGATCAAGGCGCCGGTTGCCGGTGTCGCGATGGGTCTCGTCAAGGAAGGCGATCGCTTTCAAGTGCTGACCGACATTCTCGGCGATGAAGATCATCTGGGCGATATGGATTTCAAGGTGGCCGGAACGAAGGACGGCATCACCGCGCTGCAGATGGACATCAAGATCACCAGCATCACGCGCGAGATCATGAAGGTCGCACTGGACCAGGCGCGTGATGGCCGGCTGCACATTCTCGACGAGATGAACAAGGTGCTCTCGAAGCCCCGCGAGAACATGTCCGAGTGGGCGCCCACCATCATTACGCTGAAGATCGATCCGGAGAAAATCCGCGACGTCATCGGCAAGGGTGGCGCGGTGATTCGTCAGATCACCGAAGAGACCGGTACGTCGATCGACATCGAGAACGACGGTACGGTGAAGATAGCGTCCGTGCAGGGCGCCGCCGGCCGCGAGGCGCAGCGCCGCATCGAACTCATCACCGCGGACATCGAAGTCGGTCGCGTCTATGAGGGCAAGGTGGCGCGTTTAATGGACTTTGGCGCATTCGTCACCATTCTGCCCGGACGCGACGGCTTGGTGCATATATCGCAGATCTCCGAGGAGCGGGTCGAGCGGGTCGGCGACAAGCTCAAAGAGGGCGATGTGGTACGGGTCAAGGTGCTCGAAGTGGATCGACAGGGCCGCGTGCGTCTATCCATGCGCAATGTCGACGAAGCCTGAGCGCAGCACGTTGGCGATTGGCGGTACACCCGCCAGTTGCGTTCGGATCGACTGACTGCCCACCTTCATCATGGCGCCATGGCGCTCCATGATGAAGGTGTCCCGCCGCGTTACTTGCCGAGAGGGCTCGGTTCCCGTCCGGACGCCATCACCTTGTAACTCTCATCCGGCGGTCGCGACGTCGGGAAGGTCTTGAGACGATCCCTCGCTACCTGGGGTTGTTGGGTCATGAACTGGCGCAGATTCTGTTCCAGATGGCCACTCACAGTCGTCTGCGCGCTGGTGCCATAAGCGCGAATCACGTTGACCATGAAGTCCTGGCTCAGGATGGGCTCAGCGAGATGTTCCTGTTCGGCGATCACCTGTAACAAAATGCTGCGCGTGATGTCCGCACTGTTTTTCTTATCCACCACGACGAAGTCGATACGTTCGACCACCAAGCGCCTGACGTCCGCCAACGTGATGTAGCGGCTCTCCACGGTATCGTAGAGGCGACGATTGGGGTACTTCTTAATCACTCTCTGATCACTCATGTGGATCCCCCACTAAAGCAAAGCTCCAGCGCGGCCACCGGGTTATTCCGGCCCGTACCAGATGCCAACAACCATTCCTTGGATAACATAAGACGAGAATAACGCAATGCAGCGACAAGGCAAATACTGTTTCAAATAGGTGATATAGACGCCAAATCCGCAGAATCTCGCGTTTTAGCGGTCCAATGCGAGGGTTAGCCGCCGTGGAATCCGGGCCATGTCCCATCGGCCTATGGCCCAGCGCCATGCCTCGACCAGGGTGGCTTCGCACAGCTCGGGGGGTGGAGTCAGATTTAAAAGCCTGAACGCGGCGATGAGCTGTGGGGGAAGGACGCCGGCCGCGGTCAGGCCGACGCTGCGCGCCGATTTTGCGAGCTTGGCGCCGCCCGGCTCGGTGACCACCGGCACATGGGCGTAACTCGGTGGGGGCAGCCCCAAGAGCCGCTGCAGATGAAGCTGTCGCGGGGTATTGTCCAAGAGGTCCGCACCCCGAACGATGTCGGTGACCCCTTGGGCGGCGTCATCCACTACCACCGCCAATACATAGGCGATGAGTTGGTCGCGACGCCGCAGCACCACGTCGCCGACGGACGCCGCGACGTCCTGCCGGAATGTTCCCTGGATGCGATCCGTGAAGGCAATGTATCCCGGGTCGACCCGCAAGCGGATGGCGGTCGGCACTCCGGCCACGAGTGGCGCCGCTCGACAGAACCCTGGGTAGCGATCCTCCTCGGCGAGTTGCGAGCGGCTGCAGGAACACTCGAACGTCAGATCTTGGGACCGTAGAGTGGTGAGGGCGTCCCTATACCGGTCCTCGCGTTCGCTCTGACGCGTGACCTCATCGTCCCATTCGAAACCGAACGCCTCCAGCGTGCGTAGGATGCCGGCGGCGGATCCGACCACCACGCGCGGCCGATCCAAGTCCTCGATGCGTACCAGCCATCGTCCACCCTGGGCGCGGGCGTCTAGATAGCTGGCTGCCGCGGTATAGAGCGAGCCCATATGCAGCTCGCCGGACGGCGAGGGGGCGAACCGTCCGATGTAGGGCCGTGGCGGCGACCTGTCAGCGGTAGCGGTCGTCGCGGTCGCCGTACTGCTTTTCGCGGCGTTCACGCCGCTCCTGTGCCTCGACCGATAGGGTCGCGACAGGGCGTGCTTCCAAGCGCTTGATACCGATCTCCTCGCCGGTCTCCAGGCAATAGCCGTAGGAGCCGTCCTCGGTGCGCTTCAACGCCTCATCGATCTTGCGGATCAATTTGCGTTCGCGATCGCGTGTGCGCAATTCCAAGCTGAACTCTTCTTCCTGGGTCGCGCGATCGTTCGGATCGGGGAAATTCGCGGCCTCGTCCTTCATGTGCAATACGGTGCGGTCGACTTCCACCATGAGGTCGCGCTTCCAGTTCTGCAAAATCTGGGCGAAATGCTCGAGCTGCTCCTTGTTCATGTATTGCTCGCCGCGACGAGCAATATACGGCTTCACGTTGCGCGGGCCGGCCAGCAAACTGGGAGAGGCCGATGGGTCGGTCTCGCCATCGTCGTCGTTCTGCGCGGGGCGCGTCGGCAGCACCAGCGGCCGCGTGTCGAACTTTATCGGCGCGTGCTTATCCGCACGCCCCGCGTCTTCCGAATCGATATCGAGTGGCGTGGACTTTGCGCGAACCACCTTGGCGGTCACCCCCTTGGCGGCGGTGGAATTAGGGGAGGCGGTGGACTTGGGGACGGGTTTATTCGGTTTCACTGGTACCTTGGGTGTGGCGATCGTGGGCGGGTGCTTGGGCTGCGGTCGCGCTGGTTTCTTAAGCGCGGCAGCCGCCGACTTAACCTTCCCCGGAGTCGCCTTTCCTGGCTTTTTAACCGCTTTTTTCGGTTTTTTCGTGGGCATTTACCGTTTCCGCCTCTTTACGAAAGAGCGCGCGATTATACCGACGCCAGGCGGCCTGTACAGGGCGTCGGCGCAACATATTTTATTTATCTAACTCCATGATTGAAAAGACAACTCCATGATCGGAAAGACAAAGGTGGGCGGCCTGAGGGGAGCGGCGGCCTGGCAGCCTGTCCGGCTCATGGGCGGCCGCGCTAGGCGCATCATGAATCGCTGACGGCTGTTAGGGGAGGGCGGTCGCGGGGGGCGCAACCCAGCCGGATTTGCGGTGTTCGGCCACCACGAGCGTGTGAATACCGCCCCTGACATAGAAATCGGCGGTGAGGCGCATGAAGCGCGGATCCGTGGCCGTGGCCAGATCGCCCAGTATTTCGTTGGTCACCGCTTCGTGAAACGCGCCACGATCACGGAAGGACCAGATGTAGAGCTTCAAGGATTTCAGTTCGACGCAGCGCTGATCCGGCACATACTCCAGCTTCAAGGTGGCGAAGTCCGGCTGACCCGTCTTCGGACAGAGGCAGGTGAATTCGGGCATGGTCATGCGGATGGTGTAGTCCCTCTCGGGAGCTGGATTGACGAAAGTGTCCAAGGATCGGCTGGGATGGGTCATGACGGTGATCGACGCTGAGGGGTTTACGAAAGTGACGTTTACTTTACACTACGCGCCACGTCGACGGCCTCAAAAAAAATTTCATGCGCTTAACCAAACTCAAAATCGCCGGCTTCAAATCGTTCGTCGATCCCACCACCGTCACCTTTCCCAGCAGCTTGACGGGCGTGGTGGGTCCGAACGGCTGCGGCAAATCCAATATCATCGATGCCGTGCGCTGGGTGATGGGTGAAATCTCCGCGAAACATCTGCGCGGCGACTCGATGGCGGACGTCATATTCAACGGCTCGACCGCGCGCAAACCGTTGGGCGCGGCGTCGGTGGAGCTGGTGTTCGACAACTCCGACGGCAAGATCGGCGGCGCCTATGCGAACTACAATGAGGTGGCACTGCGCCGTGCCGTGAGCCGCGACGGCACTTCCGACTATTTCATCAACGGTATACAGGTGCGTCGCAAGGACATCACGCAACTATTCCTGGGTACGGGCTTGGGATCGCGTAGTTACGCCATCATCGAACAGGGCATGATCTCGCGAGTGATCGAGGCGCGTCCGGACGACCTCCGGGCCTTCCTCGAGGAGGCGGCCGGTATTTCGCGCTACAAGGAGCGGCGCCGCGAAACCGAGAATCGGATCGGTCAGACCCGCGAAAACCTGGACCGCCTGAACGATCTGCGTGAAGAAGTCGAAAAGCAGATCCGCCATCTGCAGCGCCAGGCCGCCACCGCGCGCCGTTATCAAACTCTCAAGGACGAGGAACGCAAGCTGCACGCGGAATTGCTGGCGCTGCGCTTGCAGAGCCTGGACGTTGAGGCGCAGGTTCGCGATTCGGCCTCGGCACAGCGCGAAACCGCGCTGCAAGCGGTGCTCGCCGAGCTGCGCGCGGCCGAGGCCGAGATCGAGCAGATACGTGTCGAGCAGTCGTCGAAAGCCGATGCGCTCGGCGCGATTCAGGCTCGTTTCTACGGCGCCGGCGCAGAGGTAACGCGCATCGAGCAGAGCATTCAGCATAGCCGGGAATTACGGCAGCGCCAGCGTTCCGATCTCGACCAGTCGCAGGCACAGGTGCAGGAGCTCAGCGGCGTCCTCGAGCGCGATCGCGGACAGCTGGAAGCTTTGAGCGCCGACCTCGCCACCATGCTGCCCAACCTCGATGTCGCGCACGCCGCCGAGCGTAGCGCCGCGGAACTCCTGAGTGCCTGCGAACGCGCCTTGTCCGCCTGGCAGCAGACGTCCGATGCCCATGCGCGGGAGGTTGCGCAGGGTCAGCGTGAGACCCAGGTCGAACGCGCGCGCATCGAGCAGTTGGAGAACCAGCAGCGCCGGCTGCTGCAACAACAGGAGCGCCAGGAGACCGAGCGCGCGATGCTCGTGGGACAGCAACAGAGCGCCGTGGCGCTGGAAAGTCTCGCCGCACAGGCGGCGGCCTCCGCCGAGGCCGGCCACACGGCGGCGAACGCGCTGCAGGAGTTGCTCCAGGAACTTACGCAGGCGCGCGAGCGCGAGCGCGAGCAAACGCAGGCACTCAACGCGTTGCGTGCGAAGTGGCAGCAAGCCCTCGGCACTCAGGTATCGACCGAAGCCCTGCAACAGGCGGCTCTCGGCAAGGCGTCGGGCAAAGTGACGCAGTGGCTGAAGGCGCAATCGTTGGATCATCAGCCGCGCGTCGCGCAGCAGCTGCGCGTCGACCGCGGCTGGGAGCGCGCGGTGGAGACCGTCCTCGGTTCCTACCTCGAGGCCGTATGCGTCGACGGCCTGGACAGCGTGACCGGGCTGCTCGATAGCTTCGACGGCGGGCATCTGGCGGTGGTCAGCGTGAGCCCTGAAATCGGCAACGTGCCCGAGGCGGCCTCGCTGCAGGCCAAGGTGCAGGGGGCCGCGGTACTCGGATCCGTGTTGTCCTCGGTATTCACGGCGGAGACCTTGGGCGAGGGATTGAGTCGGCGCCGCCAGCTGACGGCCGGCCAATCGGTCGTGACGCGCGACGGAGTCTGGCTAGGTCCCGACTGGTTGCGGGTGTCCCGCGACAAAGAGCCGCACACCGGTGTGATCGAGCGCGAGGAATCGTTGCGCGACATCCGTGTGCGGGTGACTCAGCTCGCGGACGATGTGAAGGAGTCGGAACATAGGCTCGAATTGACGCGCGAGCGGGTGCGGGAACATGAGGACCGGCGCGATAAGATCCAGGCGGATGTGAACCGCCTGCATCGTGAGCATGTGGACCGGCGCGCCGCGTTGGATGCGGCCCAGGCAAGGACCGCGGATGCCGCGCGCCGCCTCGGCCAGCTCGAGACCGGCCTCGAGGACGTGCGCGCGGAATTGGCGCGCGCTGAGTCGGATTTGCGGGCGGCGCGCGCCCGCATGGAGACGGCCATGGAGGCGCTGGCCGCTCTCGAGCCGAAACGCCTGGAACTCGAACACACCCGTGACAGGCTGCGACTCGATCAAGGCGCGGCGCGCAACGCTGCGCAGGCGGCGCAGCAGGCGGCGCGCGAACTCGCGGTCCAAGTCGAGTCGCGGCGCTCATCGCATGCCTCGTTGACCACCACCTTGTCGCGGGTGGAGAAGCAGCTGGAGGCGTTGGTATTGCGCCGTGACGAAGCGGCGGCTCAGCTCGCCGACGGCGAGGCCCCTTTGGCGGCGTTGCAGGAGCAGATCGAACGGGCGCTCAACGTGCGCGCGCAGATCGAGAATGAGCTGCATGCGGCGCGCATCGCCAGCGACGAACTCGATGCCTTGCTGCGTGATCGCGAGGCGGCCCGCGGTGCCATCGAGCAGAGTCTCGAGGCGGCGCGTACCGCGATGGACGATGCCCGACTCGCGGCCCAGCAAGTGCGCGTGCGGCGCGAGAGTGTCGCCGAGCAATTGACCGCGACCAATTTCGAATTGCCCGACCTGCTCGCCGGAGTCGCGCAAGGCGCCACGGTGGAAACCTGGGAGACCCAGCTCGAGGAGACCAAGGGCAAGATCGAGCGGTTGGGTCAAGTGAACCTGGCCGCCATCGGTGAATTCAAGGAGCAATCGGAGCGCAAGGAATACCTGGATCGGCAGTGCAAGGATTTGACCGATGCCTTGGAGACTCTCGAATCCGCCATGCGCAAAATCGACCGCGAGACCCGCACGCGTTTTCAAGACACCTTCGATCGAGTCAATGCGGGTCTGAAGGAGAAGTTCCCGCGTTTGTTCGGCGGCGGCCATGCCTACCTGGAACTGACCGGAGAGGATTCCGAGGTGCCCGGCGTATCGGTGATGGCGCGCCCGCCCGGCAAGCGTAACAGCACCATCAGCCAATTGTCGGGCGGTGAGAAAGCGCTGACCGCCGTCGCACTCGTGTTCGCCATCTTCGATTTGAATCCGGCGCCGTTCTGTCTGCTGGACGAAGTGGACGCGCCGCTCGATGAAAACAACGTCGGGCGTTTCTGCGACATCGTGCGGGAAATGTCCGCCAGTGTGCAATTCATCTTCATCACGCACAACAAGAGTACCATGGAGCTGGCCTCGCAATTGGTGGGCGTCACGATGAACGAACCAGGGGTCTCGAGACTCGTGGCGGTCGATGTGGACGAGGCCGTGCGTATGGCTGCGATGTAGGGGCCGTCTTGGCAACGGAACTTCGTTGGATTCTATTGGGACTGAGCGCATTCCTGCTCGCGGGAATATGGTGGTGGGGTGTGCGCCGTTCGCGCCAGTCGCCCGACGCGCAACCGGCGTACGAGTCCGCGGCCTCGTCTGCCGAGCCGCCGCCGCAATACCGCGCGGAGCAAGCCGAATCCCGCGACTGGGGCGTGCCGCCGCTCGAGCCGCTCAGCATACGCACCGCTGACTTCGACCGGGACCACCTCATCGATCTGCCGATGACCGCCACGGCCGAGCCACTCGATGTGACCCTGGACATGCACTACGTCGAGCATGAAATTTCCGCGGCCCCTGCCATCGCGTTGCCCCAGACAGGGGGTGCATCGATGACAGAACCGCTGAGCTTGGAGTCGAGCGTATCCGGCCCTTCGATACCGGAGCCGGTGAGATCGAATCCGACGAATTCGACCCCCAACGCCGGCGAGACACAGAAGATCGTGACGGTCCGCGTCTGCGCCACGGGGGATGTGCCCTGGCCCGGCACCGATCTGTTGGCGGCACTCGAGCGCCATGGCCTGGGCTACGGCCGTTACAAGGTATTTCACCGCAAGCACGCCGACGGCCGCACGCTGTTCTGCGCGGCCAGTCTGGTCGAGCCGGGCACCTTCGACCTCACGCGCATGCCGGAGGAGGAGTTCCGCGGCCTGACCTTGTTCGCGGTGCTACCGGGACCTGGGGATGCGCTCGACACGGTGGACACTCTGATCGGAACGGCCATGGATTTGGCGGATACCTTGCAAGGCGGGGTACAGGATTCCAGCGGTGCCCCCCTGTCGGCGCAACGCGCCGCGGCGTTGCGCGAGGACGTCGCGCGGTTTCAAACGTCGCTGTCCTGATGCGGACGGATCATGGCCACCGACAGCACATCGGAGGGAGCGGCAAGGCCGACGAAATCGCGGCAGTCGGTGGTGGAGCGTGCCGCCGAGTTGCGCGAGTTGCTCGAACGTTACAATCATCGCTATCACGCCCTCGATGACCCCGAGGTACCGGATGCCGAATACGACCGGCTGATGGTGGAATTGCGCGGCATCGAGGCCGCGCACCCAGAGTTGCTGACGCCGCATTCACCGACGCAGCGCGTCGGCGCCGCGCCGGTCGCAGCCTTCGGTGCGATACGGCACCGCATCGCCATGCTGTCACTCGACAACGCGTTCACGGACGACGAGGTGCGCGCCTTCGACCGCCGCATCCATGAGCGGCTCGAGCATGAGCGCCCGATTCGTTATTCCGCCGAACCCAAGCTGGATGGCCTGGCGATCAGCGCGCTGTACCAGGACGGTCGCTTCGTCCAGGGCGCCACCCGCGGCGACGGTGAGACCGGCGAGGACATCACACAGAATCTCAAGACCATCGCCGCGCTGCCGCTGCGGCTGCGTGGCGCCGATGCGCCGGACACTGCGGTGCCGCGAATCTTGGAAGTGCGTGGCGAGGTGTTCATGCCGCTGGCGGGTTTCGAGCGGTTCAACGAGGACGCCGTGGCGCGAGGTGAGAAACCCTATGTCAATCCACGCAACGCCGCCGCCGGCAGTCTGCGTCAGCTCGACGCCCGGATGACGGCGGCACGCCCGCTGGATCTATTCATCTACGGCGTCGGCTACGTCGAGGGTGGCGAGTTACCCGGCCAGCATGGCGCCATGCTACGGCGCCTCCGGGAATGGGGCTTCAAGATCTGCGCCGAGGCACGGGTCGTCGAATCCATCGACGGATGCCTCCAGTACTATAATGAAATGGGCTTGGCGCGGTCCAAGCTGCGATACCAGATCGATGGTGTCGTCTACAAGGTCGACGACATCGAGATCCAGCGCCAGCTCGGCTTTATATCGCGCGCTCCGCGGTGGGCGCTTGCGCATAAGTTTCCGGCCGAAGAGGCGTTGACCACCGTGCGTGGGATCGAGTTTCAAGTCGGCCGCACCGGCGCCCTGACTCCGGTGGCCCGCCTCGAGCCGGTGTTCGTGGGTGGCGTGACGGTGAGCAATGCCACCCTTCACAACATGGACGAGATGACGCGTAAGGATGTCCGTGTCGGCGATACCGTGGTCATCCGCAGGGCGGGAGATGTCATTCCCGAAGTGGTGCGGGTACTCCTCGAACGGCGGATCGAAGGCGCGACCTTGGCCGCCATGCCCACAGTGTGCCCGGTATGCGGTTCGCCGGTGGTGCGTGAGGGCGCTCAGGCGGTCGCGCGTTGCAGCGGCGGCCGATTTTGCTCGGCGCGGCGCAAGGAGGAAATCAAGCATTTTGCCTCGCGGCGCGCGCTCGACATCCAGGGCTTGGGCGACAAATTGGTCGATCAACTGGTCGAACGCGATTGGGTGAAGAATCCGGCCGACCTGTTCGACTTGCGGGCGGAACGGCTGGCGACCCTGGAGCGGTTCGGCGAAAAATCGGCGCAGAAGCTCGAGTCGGCGATCGCGGCGGCTAAGCACACCAGCTTGCCGCGATTTCTCTATGCGCTCGGCATACGCGACGTCGGGGAGGCGACGGCGTTGGCGTTGGCGCAGTATTTCGGCGACGTGGCAGCGCTGCGGCGGGCGAGCGCGGACGAGGTGCAGCGGGTCCCCGATGTGGGACCGGTGGTCGCGCGCAATATCGTGGCGTATTTCGGCGATGCCGAGAATGCGGCGATCGTGGATCGGCTGCTTGGCGCCGGCATCATCTGGCCGGTGCTCGAGCCGAAGGCAGCCAGCGGCGAATTGGTAGGAAAGACCTTCGTGCTGACCGGGTCGCTGCAATCCATGACTCGCGATGCGGCGCAGGAGGCCGTGACGTTACGCGGCGGCAAAGTCAGCGGCAGCGTATCGAAGAAAACGCACTATGTGGTGGCCGGCGTCGACTCCGGTTCGAAGCTGCAGAAGGCACAGGAACTCGGTATTACGGTACTCGATGAGGCAGCGTTCTTGGAACTGCTCAAGGCGGATACGGCACGGACAGAGTGACCTGAAGATGCTCGTCGTTTGACTCGCCGTGCGCGCAAAAAAAAGCGGGTCCCGATCAGGACCCGCTTTCTCCGCACCGCAGCAGCCAGCAACCTGCCTGACTTACGAGGCACCGACGGCTGGATCGATTACATTTTCTTTTCTATCTTTGCGTTCTTCTTGAGCTCTTCCGCGTAGGCCTGCAGCTTTTTCTGGATCAGGCTATTGGTGACCTGGGTCTTGACCTGTTCGAACGGCGGCGCCGCGACTTCGCGGGTGTCTTCGAGTTTGATGATATGCCAGCCGAATTGCGTCTGGACGGGCTCCTGGGTCATCTCGCCCTTCTTCAGTCCCTTCACCGCATCGCCGAATGGCTTGACCATGCGGGCGAGCGTGAACCAGCCTAGATCGCCGCCGTTGGTCTTTGAATTGTCGGAGGATTCCGCCTTGGCAACATCCTCGAACTTGGCGCCGCCTTTGATCTTCTTGATCAGGGCTTCGGCCTTTTCTTTCGAATCGACCAGAATGTGCCGGGCGTGATATTCGGTCTTGTCCATGGCGGCGATGGCGGTGTCGTATTCGGCATGCAGTTCCGCATCCGTGGGCTCCTTACCCTTCAGGAACTTCTGCGACTCGGCGTCGGCGAGCACCCGCATACGTAGAATTTCCAAGCGCGCGGCCACGTCCGGGTCCTTGTCGAGCCCGTCCTTGACGGCCTGGCTCGACACCAGTTGCATGGTGATGAGTTCGTCCAGCACCTGGCCTTTCTGCTCAGGGGTCAGTTCGGTCGGGGGCTTACCTTGCAGCAAACTCTTCACGTATATATCGTAATCGGTACGCGAGATGGGAGTGCCGTTGACGATGGCCACCGGTGGTGAGGCCGCTGGCGCATCCGCGGCCGGTGTCGCTGGCTGCTGCGCTTTGTTACACGCCGATACCATCATGGCAACGGCGGCCACGGTGGACACGAGGATCCACGGTGTACGAGAAAATTGAGTCATTTGTATCCTCTACGAACGTGAAGACGACATTGGCCGACGTGGCCGGCGCGCCCGGGGGCGGCAGTTTAGCCGTTACGGCGCAATCTCTCCAAATTATCGGTGATCGGGGAGCGCTGTTTCGCTGTCGAAACAGGATGTTGTAGGGCTAAAGCGGCACTAAGCGGCATTTCAAAAAATCATCCCCCGTAGGACGCATCATGATGTCTGGCCGTCGGGGGGCGGTAGGGCCTCGATGGCCAGCGCGTGGATGTCGGTTTTGAGCATATCGTCCAGGGCGGCATACACCATGCGATGCCGCGCGACGAGGGGTAGGCCGCGGAACGCCTCGGCGACGATCCGCACCCGGTAATGGCTCTGGCCGGCGGCGGCACCCGCGTGGCCTACGTGATGATGGCTCTCGTCCTCGACGACGAGGTGAAGCGGGGCGAATCTGGCAATCAGCCTGCTGCGCAACCGTTCTTCCCGACCGATGTCCACCATGTCAGGCGCCTTCGGCGCCGGCGGTCTTGAGCTTGCCGCTGAGCCACACGACCTGAGGAATCATGAAAACGATCATGGCGGCGCTGATACCGAACACCTTGAAATTGACCCAGACGCTTTCGGGGAAATTGCGTGCGATGTAGATATTGGCCGTGGCGAGCATTGCGAACCACAGCGCCCAGAGGGTGTTGATGACCTGCCACGCGCGCGGCGTCAGCTGCAACGGCTCGCTGAATACGCCTTCCAGCATGCGTCTCGCCAGCGGTTGAGTGCCGATCAGGTTGCTGCCCAAGAAGGCGATCGCGGCGCCTCCCAGCAACACCGTGGCCTTCCATTGAATGAAGCGGACGTCGTGGAATAGAAAAGTCGCGCTGCCGAGAACGACGGCGACGGCGGCGGTGACCACCTGCATGGGCTTGAAGCGGCCGGTGCGCACGCGGTGAATCACCATCACCAGCACGCAGATGGTCATCAGCGCACCGGTCGCCGAGTACAGGCCGAACAACTTGAACGCCACGAAAAAGACGATGAGGGGGGACCATTCGAGGAATTGGTTCATCCGGGTATCATAGCCGACCCATATGAGCATCTATCTGCAACTGCACCCGGTTTCTCCGCAACTGCGCTTCATCCGGCAGGCTGTGGCGGTGCTGCGTGCCGCTGGCGTCATCGTCTATCCGACCGATTCCTGCTACGCGCTGGGATGCCACATCGGCGACAAGGCGGCTTTGGACAAGATCCGAACGATCCGCCAAACCGATAGTAATCATCATTTTACGCTAGTTTGCAAGGATCTATCTGAGGTCGGCAAATACGCGGTGGTCGATAATTCGCAATACCGGCTGCTGCGGGCGCACACCCCCGGCCCCTACACCTTTATCTTGAAGGCGTCGCGCGAAACGCCGCGCCGCTTGAAGCACGAACGGCGCGGCACGATCGGCCTGCGAGTGCCCGACCATCCGGTCACTTCGCTGCTGCTCAAAGAATTGGGCGAACCGGTCATGAGTTCAACCTTGTTGCTCCCGGGGGAGGAGTTGCCGCGTACCAGTGCCAGAGAGATCTACGAGAAACTCGGGCGCAGCGTGGATCTGGTGCTCGATGGCGGTAACTGTGGTCTCACGCCGACCTCCGTGATCGATCTCTCGGGCGACCGGGCGGTCGTGGTGCGTGCGGGCCGCGGCGACGTCACCCCCTTTGCGGACGCTGCAACCGTATAATATGGCAACAATGCGGGCAGCGAAGCTCGTGTATTCTATTATATAACGAGTGTAAGCATTGGATTTATCTGCCTTTCTTTATAAAATTTCAATTTGGGCAATTCCGGCTCTTTTCGCGATTACCCTGCATGAGGTGGCTCACGGATGGATGGCGCGGTTCTTCGGCGATCGCACCGCCGAGCTGCTGGGACGCCTGAGCTTGAATCCGATGCGGCATATCGATCCGATCGGCACCTTGGTAGTTCCCGGCGTGCTTCTCGCCATCGGCGGCCCGCTCATCGGCTGGGCGCGACCCGTGCCGGTGGCCACCAGCGTGCTGCGGCATCCGCGGCGTGCGATGGTGTTCGTGGCGCTCGCCGGCCCCGCGGCCAACCTATCGATGGCGTTGATCTGGTGCTGCGTGCTCGCGGGCATCGCGCGCCTCAACGGCAACGAGACATGGATACGCTGGATCGAGCTGATGTGTCAGGCGGGTATCGTGGTCAACGTGGTACTCGCGGTGTTCAATTTACTGCCCGTGCCGCCGCTCGACGGCGGCCGGGTGCTGGCGGGATTGCTGCCGCCTCGCCTCGGCAGCCGGCTCGAGAAACTCGAGCCGTTCGGTTTGTTCTTGGTACTGGGGTTTTCCATCATGCGTTGGTTGGATTGGATTTTCGAGCCCGCGTTTCGGGTCATGGGGCGCATCATCAGCGCGCTCTTGGGATCGGCGGCATGAGGGGACCAAGCACGTGAGCGGACCCGTTCAAAACCGGCGTGTGCTATCTGGCATGCGGCCGAGCGGCTTATTGCACCTCGGCAATTACCATGGCGCGCTCAAGAATTGGATCGAGCTTCAGTATCAATACGAGTGCTTTTTTTTCATCGCCGACTGGCATGCCCTCACCACGGGTTATGAGGACACCTCGAAGCTCGAAGACTTCGTGTGGACCATGGTCATCGACTGGCTGGCCGCGGGACTGAATCCCGGTGTGTGCACGTTGTTCATCCAGTCGAAGGTGCCGGAGCATGCGGAGCTGCATCTGCTGCTGTCGATGATCACTCCCCTTGGCTGGCTGGAACGCGTGCCGTCGTTCAAGGACCAACAGGCGCAACTCCCCGATCGCGACTTGCATACCTACGGCTTTCTCGGCTACCCGCTGTTGCAGAGCGCCGATATCCTTCTGTACCGGCCGCAGTACGTGCCGGTCGGCGAGGACCAGGTGGCGCATGTCGAGATCACGCGCGAGGTGGCGCGGCGCTTCAATCATCTCTATGGCAGTGAACCGGAGTTCGAGAGCAAGGTGGAGAAGGCCATCAAGAGCTTGGGATCGCGCAACTCCGCGCTCTACCGGACTCTGCGCAAGGAGTACCAGGAGAAGGGCGACGGCGATGCGCTGGCGAAGGCGCGCGCGTTGGTGGAGTCGAACTCACGGTTGACCGTTGCGGATCGAGACCGTCTGTTCGGTTTCATCGAGGGGACGGGTATCTCGATCTTGCCGGAGCCCGAGGTGCTGCTGACGGCGACGCCGAAGGTACCCGGCCTGGATGGACGCAAGATGTCCAAGTCCTATGGCAATACCATCGGTTTGCGCGAGGACCCCGACTCGGTCACCAAGAAGCTCAAGGCCATGCAGACGGATCCGGCGCGGGTGCGTCGTACCGATCCGGGCGATCCGGACAAGTGCCCCGTCTGGGATCTGCACCGGATCTACTCGACCGACGAGACCCAGGCCTGGGTGCAGCAGGGTTGCCGCACGGCGGGCATCGGCTGTCTGGATTGCAAGGCACCATTGATCGAAAAGATCGTGGCGGAGGTATCGGCCGTCGCGAAGCGGGCGCAGGAGTTCGAGGATAATCCGGAGTTGGTTCGCGGTATCATCGGCGAGGGCTGTGAGCGCGCCCGCGCCGCCGCGCGCGATACGCTGGAGGCGGTTCGTCAAGCCGTCGGCATGAACTACCGATGAAACCGGAATTGACCATCGTGCAAGACCCCGTGGCGGTGACCGCGAACACGCGCGCTCCGGCCCCGGCGCCCGCTCAGGCGGAAATGCCGTTTGCGGTGGTGGAGGGAATGCCCATCACCGAAATGCCGCGCGATCTGTACATCCCGCCGCAGGCTTTGGAGGTGTTTCTCGAGGCCTTCGAAGGGCCTTTGGACATGTTGCTATACCTGATCCGTCGGCAGAACCTCGACATCTTGGACATTCCGATCGCGGAGATCACTCGCCAGTACATGCGCTACATCGAGTTGATGCAGGTGCTGCAGCTGGAATTGGCGGGGGAGTATCTGCTGATGGCAGCGACCCTGGCCGAAGTGAAATCGCGCATGCTGCTGCCGCGGCTCAAGAGCGACGATCCCGCGGATGAGGCGGATCCGCGCGCCGAACTCGTACGCCGCCTGCAGGAATACGAGCGCTTCAAACGCGCCGCGGAGGGTATCGACCAGATGCCGCGGCTCGAGCGCGATACCTGGGTGGCGTCCGCGGAATTGGTGGATCGCAAGGTGGTGCGCATTGCACCGCAGGTGACGCTGCAGGAAATGCTGTTGGCGTTCCAGGACGTTCTGTCGCGCAACGACATGTTCGCGCATCATCACGTGCAGCGCGAACCGCTCTCGGTACGGCAGCGCATGACCGATGTCTTGGCGTCGCTGACGGCTTCCGCCTTCGTCGATTTCGTGCGCTTGTTTCGACCGGACGAGGGGCGCCGCGGGGTCACCGTGACCTTCGTCGCCATCCTGGAATTACTGCGCGAGGGCCTCATCGAAATCGTTCAGGCCGAACCCTATGCGCCGCTGCACGTGCGACTCGGGAATCCCGCCCGACACCTCCAAGCGGTGCCCGATGAGGGTGCCGAGGCTGCTAGCGGCGCCGTCAACGAATCTTGAGCGAGATAGCCATGAATGAACAATACGTCAGAAATGTGATCGAGGCGGCGCTGCTGGCCGCGGGGCGTCCCCTTGCGTCGGATGAACTCGTGACTTTGTTCGACGAGCGGGACGGCTCGAACGCGGAGGAGGTGATGTCCGCCATCGCCGCGTTGCGCAGCGATTATGAAACCCGCGGTCTCGAGCTGGTGGAGGTGGCGAGCGGCTACCGTATCCAGATCAAGCACGCCGTGGCGCAGCCGGTGTCACGGCTGTGGCAGGAGCGCCCGACCAAGTACTCGCGTGCGCTGCTCGAGACGCTGGCCCTCGTGGCGTACCGCCAGCCCATCACGCGCGGTGAAATCGAACAGATCCGCGGTGTGGCGGTAAACCCCAACATCATCAAGACGCTGCTCGAGCGGAGCTGGATTCGCGTCGTGGGCCATCGTGACGTGCCGGGGAAGCCTGAGCTGCTCGGCACCACGCGTGACTTTTTGGACTATTTCAGCCTGCGGAAGCTCGATGATCTGCCGACCTTGGCGCAGCTCAAGGAACTCGAGGAGCTGCGGGTGCAGTTGAGCTTGCCGGTGGCCGACAAGGCGCTGCTGGACCCGGAGGCGGACGCGCCGTCTGCGCCCGACGCCCCGGTCCAGGCCGCGGTCGAACATGCCGCCGCGGTGGAGGCTGAAGCCGCGGCCGAAGCCGCTGCCGCGGTGGACGCCGATGCGGTGGTTGAAGCGGAGACGGCGCAAGAGTCGACCGAATGAGGCCACGCGCGCCGCGCACGGCTTCTAAGGCGGGTGGAGGGCGCGGGCGCCCCGAACGAGGTACGCACAAGACCGACGAGGGATCGCGCAAGGAGGCCGCGCCCACCGAGCGGATCCAAAAATTGCTGTCCGCCGCCGGTGTGGGTTCACGCCGAGAGGTCGAGCGGTGGATCAAGGAAGGGCGGCTATTGGTCAACGGCGAGGTGCCCGCGTTGGGCATCAAACTGGCCGCCCGGGATCGCATCACGCTGGATGGCCGCCCGGTGAGGCTGCACACCCCGAAAGTCAAAGAGCTGCGAGTGATGTTGTTTCACCGTTCGCCGGGCGAACCGCTCGATCTGAAGGAGGCCACCTCGCGTGCCGCGGAACATTTGAGCTTGCCGCGGGCCGCGGGCCGATGGCTCGCGATTCAGCCGATGCCGCCGGTGGACGGCGGCCTCGAGATTCTCACCGACGATGGCTCCTGGGCCCATCGAATATCGCAAGGCGCCCATGCGCTGACCGTCGATTATGTGCTGCGCATGCGCGGCCCGTTGAGCGAGGCGCTGGTCGAGGAGTTTCGCGCCGCCACTCATAACGAGGAAGAACCGATTTGCATAGTGAAGGCGGACGCGCAATTCGGCGAAGGTTTCAATCATTGGCTGAGCGTGACGGTGCGGGCTACGCGCTCCGCGCAGGTGCGGCACTGGTGGGCGGCGCGCGGCATCATCGTGAGCCGGCTGATGCGAGTGCGTTTCGGGCCGGTACACCTGTCGCGCGAGCTGCCGCGCGGCCATTCGCGTGCCATGCTGGCGAGCGAACGCAATGCCTTGGTCAACGAAGTGGCGGCCGCCAAGACGGCCCACCAAGCCGCCGACGAGGCGACGCCCGACATTGAGGCTCTCTGAGTGTTGTGTGTCAGCCGCTTCGGCGAGAAGAGGGGCGTCGAATACGCCGATTCACTGCGCGTCGAAGTACTCACCGTCGGTGCCGCGTCCCTGGGCGCTCAACAGGTACAGGAACGGTCCGGTGACCGAGGCCGGACTGGGTAGCGTATTGGGATCTTCGGCCGGGTAGGCGGCGGCGCGCATGGGTGTGCGCATCCGCCCCGGATTGATGCTGTTGATTCGCACGTTGGGCTCGCCGTCGAGTTCCTCCGCCCACATGCGTCGTACCGACTCGAGGCCGGTCTTTGCGACGGCATAGGCGCCCCAGTAGGGCCGCGAGTTGTGCACCACGCCGCTGCTGACGAAGATCACCGAGGCGTCCGCCGACTTGCGCAGATGCGGCAGCATCACCTGGGTCAGGATGAACGGTGCGGTGAGATTCACGTGCAACACCTTGCACCAGGTGGGCACGTCATACTGTTCGAGGGGCGTTCGATCGCCCAACAAGCCGGCGCAGTGCACCAGTCCATCGAGTTTGCCGAATTCCGTGTCGACCGTGCCGGCGAGGCCGTCGTAGTCCACCGCGGTGGCCGTGGCGAGATCCAGCACCGCGATCGCGGGCTGTGGCACCTGCAGCGCTTCGAGCTCGTCGTAGAGACGCTCTAGCTTGGCCTTATTGCGTCCGGACAAAATCACGGTGGCGCCGGCACGCGCGCAGGCGAGCGCGAGTGCGCGACCCAGTCCGCTGGTCGCACCGGTGACGAGGATGACCCGTTCCGCCAGCAATCCAGGACTCGATTTGAAATCCGCGGGAATCGACATGAGATCTCCTTGCAGTTGACGGTCAGCGGCGAGCGCGAGGTCAGCGACCGGCCGCCCAGCGCCGCGCGGCGTTCCACGCGTTATACAGGTCGGCGAAATGAAAGTCCGCGCTCGACAGGTCGCGCTGTTCGCGCAGATGCGTCAGGCCGAGGGTTGTGAGCACCGCGAGATGACGCAGGTTCGGCCGTTCCGCGGGACTCAAGGCGCTGGCCGCGGTCGCGAAATAGTCGAATGCCCTGCGGCGCAGTGTCTCCAGATACGCGCGCAAGTGCGGCGCCGCGACTTCGGCCGCGAGGTCGTCGTTATCGATACCGGCCTCGAGCAATTCATCGACCGGAAACGGCATGCGGCCGCGGCGCGCCGCGCGCCGATAGTCGTGCAGCGCATGCGCGAGATACTGCGCCGCCGCCAGCGCCGCGGTGCAGTCCCGCAACATAGGAGATTCGCCGCGCGTCTTGCCGAAGCGGGCCACGACACGCAGCGGCAGGCCATGCAGTGCGTCGGCATGCGCGCCGAGCTCGGCGGCGCGCTCCAGCGGGACGCCCGCCAGTTCCGCCGCCGCGGCGTCGACGGCAAGTTCGAGCTCGGCCAGACCGGCGGACTCCGCGTGCGGCAGAGTCGCGAGGTAGCGGGTGATGGGATGCAGCGGCGATCCTGCCGCCAGACGGCGTATCTCGTCACGCCACCAGAGGAGCTTGGGTTGCGCGACACTGGCATCGGTGCCGCGCTCCAGCAAGGCGCGCCACTCCGCCGCCAGGGCATAGATTCCCAGCAGCGGCTGCCGGGCCTCGTGCGCGGCGAACAGCCAACTCCAGTAACGCTCGCTGCCCGGTGGCACGGCGCGCGTACGGTAAGGTTCCTCGAGGGGTTTCAGAGCGCGCCCGCGTTCTCGTCCAGCCAGGTCAGTAAGGCCGCCGGCTCGTCGATGGCACCGTCGCCGTTCCAGGCCCGCCAATTTTCACCGGGCTCGAGGTAACCGTAGGTCGCCACGACGGCGTGCATGCCCGCCGCATGCGCGGCTTGCACGTCGCGCTCGGCATCCCCGAGGTACAGGCAGTGCCGCGCCTCGACCCCGGCCAGGCGCGCCGCGTGCAACATGGGCATGGCGTCGGGCTTGCGCGCACTCACCGTATCGCCGCTGACCACGCAGGCGAACAACGGCGCGAGTTCGAGCTGTTCGAGCAGAGGTTCGGTCAACCAAGCGGGTTTGTTGGTGACGATTCCCAGCGGCAAGCCGCGTGCCGTGAGCGCCGTCAAGACCCGATCCATGCCGGTGAACAAACGTGTTTCCACACTCACGTTGTCGCGATAAATATCCAGGAAACGCCGCGTCAATTCGGCGAACACCGTGGCATCGCTGTGCGGAAACCCGAGCTGCACCAGTCGCGCCGCTCCATGGCTCACCAGCGGACGCACGACGTCGTATGGCAGAGCCGGCTGTCCGCGCTCCGCACGCAGCGCGTTCAGGGCGCCCACCATGTCGGGGGCGGTGTCGAGCAGTGTGCCGTCCAGGTCGAATAATATGGCGCTCGGCTGCACGGCCGTCTCAGCCCGCAGCGACGCGGCGAAAGTGCGCGAGATAGTTGACCGTCGTGTCGGATGAGAGACGAAACGCGCGGGTCAGCGGGTTGTAGGAGATGCCGGTCAGGTCCTCGAGCTCCAGGCCGGCTGCGCGTCCCCAACGCGCAAGCTCGGAGGGCCGGATGAACTTCAGGTAGTCGTGAGTGCCGCGCGGCAGCACGCGCGCGATGTATTCCGCGCCCAAGATCGCCACCGCGAAGGCGCGCGGCGTACGGTTCAGGGTCGAGACGACGATGTCGCCGCCGGGCGTCACGAGCGCGGCCAGGGCACCCAAGGTCGCCGCCGGCTCCGGCACGTGCTCCAGCATTTCCATGCAGGTCACCAGATCGAACGCGGCGGGGCGTTCCGCGGCCAGAGTTTCGGCGGAGACTGCGCGATACTCCACCGGGACGCGGGCCTCCAGCGCATGCAATTCCGCCACCTCGAGAACCGCCGGAGCGAGATCGATGCCAAGCACCCGCGCCCCGGCGCGCGCCATCGATTCCGACAGAATGCCACCGCCGCAGCCGACATCGCAGACCTGTTTCGCGGCGAGCGGGGCGATGCGCTCCACGTAGGATAGGCGCAGCGGATTCAATTCGTGCAGCGGCTTCGACGGGCCACCCGGGTCCCACCAGCTCTGGGCGAGCGCCGTGAATTTGGCGAGTTCCGCGGGATCCACATTGTCGGCGGCTACGGTCATCATGATCCTCGATTCGGCGGCAATTTCAGGCAGGTGGGAAGTATATCGGCTAATCCATGGCGGAGGCTTAAGGTCGGCCCTCAATGTGTGGTAGAATTGCCGCATGTTGAGACCATGTCTCGCCCCAATTAAACCCGTTTAATAGAAGCCCTTAACGGCTCACCGGACTCTCGCACATGGCCGAGATCGCTCGCGAAATATTGCCCGTAAATCTCGAAGACGAGATGCGCAAGTCGTACCTCGATTACGCCATGAGCGTGATCGTGGGACGGGCCTTGCCCGACGTTCGCGACGGACTGAAACCGGTGCATCGTCGCGTGCTCTACGCCATGCGCGAGCTGAGCAATGAGTACAACAAGGCCTATAAAAAGAGCGCCCGCGTCGTCGGCGATGTGATCGGCAAGTACCATCCGCATGGCGACGCGTCGGTGTACGACGCCATCGTCCGCATGGCGCAACCCTTCTCCATGCGTTACCTGTTGGTCGACGGGCAGGGCAACTTCGGTTCCGTGGATGGTGACCCGCCCGCGGCCATGCGTTACACCGAAGTGCGCATGACCAAGCTGGCGGGCGAGCTGTTGGCCGATATCGACAAGGAAACCGTCGATTTCAATCCGAACTATGACGAGTCGGAGCGCGAACCGGCGGTGTTGCCCACTCGCATCCCCAATTTGCTCATCAACGGTTCGTCGGGCATCGCGGTCGGCATGGCCACCAATATTCCACCGCACAATCTGACCGAGATCGTGGGCGCTTGCATCGCCCTCATCGAGAACCCCGATATCACCCTCGCGCAATTGATGCAGATCGTTCCGGGCCCAGATTTCCCCACCGCGGGATTCATCAACGGCGCCCAGGAAATCGTCCAAGCCTACAAGACGGGTCGCGGCCGAATCCATGTGCGCGCCCGCACGCATTTCGAGGATGTCGGCAAGGGCGACCGCCAGGCCATCATCATCACCGAGCTGCCTTATCAAGTGAATAAGGCGCGGTTGATCGAGCGCATCGCCGATCTGGTGCGCGACAAACTGATCGACGGCATCGCCTCGGATGGCCTGCGCGACGAGTCGGACAAGGACGGCATGCGGGTCGTGATCGAGTTGAAGCGCGGCGAGAATCCCGAGATTCTGCTCAACAATCTGTTCTCGCAAACGGCCATGGAAACCGTGTTCGGCATCAATATGGTCGCCCTGGTCGACGGCCAGCCGCGGCTGCTGTCGCTCAAAGACATGCTGGACGCGTTTCTGCGGCATCGCCGCGAAGTGGTCACACGGCGCACGGTCTACGAATTGCGCAAGGCGCGCGAGCGCGGCCACATTCTGGAAGGCCTCGCGATCGCCCTCGCCAACATCGACGAGATCATCGCCACCATCAAGGCATCGCCGTCACCGGCGGAGGCGAAAGTGGCCTTGATGGGGCGGCCGTGGGGTTCGGGCGCGGTGCCCGACATGCTGGTGCGGGCCGGCGCGATAAGCACCCGGCCGGAGGCCGAGACCGCCGTGCTCGGCATCGTCGACGGCGGCTATCTGCTGACCGAGACTCAGGCCCAGGCTATTCTCGAAATGCGCCTGAATCGGCTCACCGGACTCGAACAGGACAAGATCATCGCCGAGTTCCAGGAACTGCTGGTGCTGATACGGGATTTGAGCGACATTCTGGCGCGCCCGGCGCGCCTGCTCGACGTGATTCGCAAGGAGCTCGAGTACGTGCTCGAGACTTTCGGCGACGAGCGGCGTACCGAGATCCTCGTGAACCACGAGGATCTCAGCACCCTCGACCTCATCACGCCGGAAGACGTGGTGGTGACGCTGTCGCATGGTGGATATGCCAAGGCGCAACCGGTATCCGATTATCAGGCGCAGCGTCGCGGCGGTCGCGGCAAGGCGGCCACCAGCGTCAAGGACGAGGATTTCGTCGATAAATTGTTCGTGGCCAACACCCACGACACCCTGTTGTGTTTTTCCGATTACGGCAAGCTTTACTGGTTGAAGGTGTACCAACTACCGCAGGCCAGCCGTGGGTCGCGCGGCAAGCCCATCGTGAATCTGCTGCCATTGCAGCAGGGCGAGCGCATCAGTGCGATGTTGTCGATCAAGGACTTCGAGGAAGGCAAATTCGTATTCATGGCGACCCGCTTGGGCACCGTGAAGAAAACTTCGCTGGCACTGTTTTCGCGACCGCGGGCCAGCGGCATCATCGCCGTCGCGTTGGACGAGGGTGACAAGCTCGTGGGCGTCGCGATCACCGACGGAGCCAAGGATATATTGTTGTTCACCACGGGCGGCAAGGCCATCCGCTTCGCCGAGGATGAGGTGCGTGCGATGGGTCGCGAAGCCGCCGGCGTGCGCGGCATCAAGCTCAGCGACGATGCGCGAGTAAACGCGCTGATCGTGGCGGAGCAGGGCTACATTTTGACCGCTTCGGGTAACGGCTTCGGCAAGCTCACGCCGCTCGAAGATTTCCCCACGCACGGGCGCGGCGGTCAGGGTGTGATCGCGCAGCAGGTAACCGATCGCAACGGTCAGATGGTCGGCGCCCTTCAGGTCGGCGTGGACGATGAAGTCATGCTGATGAGCCTTGCGGGTGTGCTGGTCCGCACGCCCGTCAAGGATATCTCGGTGGTAGGCCGTAATACCCAGGGCGTGCGCCTGATTCGACTCGAGGAGGGTGACCAACTCTCCGGCCTGGAACGGATCGACGGCCTGGCTGCCGTCGACGCCGATGGCGGCACCGAGGGCGACCCGGACGTCGCCGCGGAGTTCACCGGCGGTCCCTTGGTGGCGGGCGACGAAGAGCCGGCGGCCGACGCGCCCGGCGCACCGGCCGAGGCGCCGCGTACCGACGAGCCATCGTCGGACACGTGAGGGTTCACGGCCGGATGCGTGCATACAATTTTTCGCCGGGTCCCGCAGCGCTGCCGCTCGAAGTGCTGCAACAGGCGCGCGGGGAGATGCTGGACTGGGACGGTAGCGGTATGTCGGTCATGGAGGTCAGCCATCGCGGCAAGGCGTTCATGCGGGTAGCCGCCGAGGCCGAAGCGGATTTACGCGAGTTGATGGCCATCCCGTCCAACTACAAGGTGCTGTTCATGCAGGGCGGAGCGTCGGCGCAATTCGCGCTGGTGCCCATGAATCTGGCGGCGGCGGACTCGGTCACCGACTATGTGAATACCGGCCATTGGTCCGAGAAGGGCATCGCCGAGGCGCGCCGCTACACCCGCGTGCATGTGGCCGGTGATGCCGGGGGGCGGTATCTACGGGTGCCGCCGCAGAGCGAACTCGAATTGAGCGCCAATGCCGCCTATTTCCACTACACGCCGAACGAAACCATCAGCGGCGTGGAGTTCGGGTACGTGCCGCGGACCGACGCGGTGCCGCTGGTCGCGGACATGTCCTCGAGCATCTTGTCCGGGCCGCTCGACGTGTCGCAGTTCGGTCTCATCTATGCCGGCGCACAGAAGAACATCGGTCCTTCGGGGTTGGTGGTGGTGATCGTGCGCGACGATCTGATCGGCCGGGCGCGCGCTGCGACACCGCTGGTATTCAACTATGCCGCGGTGGCCGGCGAACAGTCGATGTTGAACACGCCGCCGACCTTCGCCTGGTATCTGTCTGGCCTGGTATTCAAGTGGCTGCGGCGTAACGGCGGGGTCGCCGCCATGGGGGAGTTGAACCGAGCCAAGGCGTCCGCGCTGTATGCGGCCATCGATGCGTCCGCCTTTTACAGCAATCCCGTGGCCGCGGATTCGCGTTCGCGCATGAATGTCACCTTCACCCTCGCGAGGCCGGAACTGGATGCCCTGTTTCTCGAGCAGGCCGCCGCCGCGGGCTTGCAGAATCTCAAGGGTCATCGAGTCTTCGGCGGGATGCGGGCCAGTCTTTATAACGCCATGCCGATGGCCGGCGTGGAAGTCCTGATCGCGTTCATGCGCGAGTTCGAACGCGCTCACGGGTAAGATGCCGAGCATGGCAAGCCGCACGAGACCATCCAGCAAGCGCCCGAAGTCGCGGAAGTCCGCGGCCGCCTCGGTGGTAGCAACCGCCATCGCGCCGGGTGCGGCGCCCGCCTCATCGGGGAACGTTGCGGCCGGCGGCGGCGCGATCGACCTCGGCAACATTCGCGACAGCATCGATGCGGTGGATGCGCGGATTCACGCGCTGCTGAACGAACGTGCCCGCTACGCACAGCTCGTCGGCATCTCCAAAGCGGCATCGGGCAAGGCGGTGGATTTCTACCGCCCGGAACGCGAAGCGCAGGTGCTGCGCATGGCCCTCGAGCGCAATGCCGGGCCGTTGCGCGACGAGGAGATCGCGCGCCTGTTTCGCGAAATCATGTCGGCGTGCCTGGCGCAGCAGGAACCGCTGAAGGTGGCGTTCCTCGGCCCCGAGGGCACCTTCACGCAGGCGGCCGTCATCAAGCAGTTCGGCTCCTCGGTGCGGGCGTTGCCGCTCCCCGCCATCGACGAGGTGTTCCAAGAGGTCGAGGGTGGGGTCGCCGACTTCGGCGTGGTGCCCATCGAGAACTCCAGCGAGGGCACGGTCAATCATACGTTGGACATGTTTCTCACCTCGGGTTTGAAGATCTGCGGCGAAATCGAACTACGTATCCATCATAATTTGATGGCGCGGCTGGCCGGTATGACGCACATCAAACGCATCTGCGCCCATGCGCAGGCGTTGGCGCAATGCCGCGGCTGGCTCGATGAACAGCTCCCCGATGTGGAGCGCATCGCCGTCTCGAGTAACGCCGAGGGCGCGCGCCGCGCGCGCGATGAGCGCGGCACTGCGGCGCTCGCGAGTCGTGCGGCGGCGGAAATTTACGGCCTCACGTTGCTCGCCACGGAGATCGAGGATCGTCCCGACAACACCACGCGCTTCCTCGTGATCGGGCGCAAGCTTCTCGGCCGCAGCGGCGTCGATCGCACCACGCTGCTGCTCTCGGCCAGCGACACCGACGATGCCGGCGCGCTGTTCAGACTGCTGGAACCCTTCGCCCTGCATGGCGTCAACATGACGCGCATCGAATCGCGGCCGTCGCGCAAGCGCAATTGGGACTACGTATTCTTCATCGACATCGAGGGTCATGTGAGCGACGGGCCGGTGGCCGAGGCGCTGGCCGCGCTGGACGGCCGTGCCTCGTTGTTCAAAGTGCTGGGTTCGTATCCGCGGGCGGTTCTTTGACGAGCGAGTATAGAGTTCAGCCCGTGCCGCGCGTGAGCGGCGTGCTGCGCGTGCCCGGCGACAAGTCGATTTCGCATCGTTCGCTCATGCTCGCGGCATTGGCGGATGGCCTCGGCGAGGTGAACGGATTTCTCGCGAGCGAAGACTGCCTGGCGACGCTCGACGCCATGCGGGCGCTCGGGGTGGACATCGAGCGGCGCGGCGCCGACCACGTGCTGATTCACGGTGTGGGATTGCATGGCCTGAAAGCCGCGTCGCATCCCTTGGACATGGGCAACGCGGGAACCGCGATGCGGCTCTCCACCGGCTTGTTGGCGGGGCAACGCTTTGCCTCGCAATTGATCGGCGATGCGTCCCTCATGAAACGTCCCATGGAGCGCGTCGCCAAACCGCTGCGCGAAATGGGCGCCGACGTGCGCACCCGCGATGGCACGCCGCCCGTGGATATCGGCGGCGGCCGCTGCTTGCGCGGTATCGAGTACGCAATGCCCGTGGCGAGCGCGCAGGTCAAATCGGCCATCCTGCTCGCGGGGTTGTATGCCGACGCTCCCACTACCGTGATCGCGCCGGCCGCGTCCCGCGACCACAGCGAACGTATGCTCTTGGGCTGCGGTGTGCGCGTGACCACCGACGGCTTGCGCACGACCATCCAGCCCACTGAGCACCTCGCCACGCAGCGGCTCGACGTGCCCGGCGATTTCTCCTCGGCGGCATTTTTCATCGTTGCCGGACTGTTGGGTGCCGCGAAGGACGGACTGTTGATTCGCAACGTAGGTATCAACCCGACGCGTACCGGCCTACTCGACATCCTGCGCAGCATGGGCGGCAGCATAGAAATTCAAGATGCGCGACAGAGCGGCGCCGAACCCGTTGCGGATCTCATGGTGCGTGCGTCGCGGCTGGTGGGCATCGAGGTGCCCGAGTCGCTGGTGCCGCTCGCCATCGATGAGTTTCCGGTGTTGTTCGTCGCCGCCGCCTGTGCGGAGGGCGAAACACACATCACGGGTGCCGCCGAACTGCGAGTCAAGGAGAGCGACCGCATTGCGGCAATGAGTGCGGGCTTCACTACCTTGGGGGTGACGCACCAGGTTCTGGCGGATGGGATGCGCATCGTGGGCCGACCCGAGGGCGACGCGTTCGGCGGCGGTGAGATCGACAGCCACGGCGATCATCGTGTGGCGATGGCCTTCGCGGTGGCCAGCTTGCGGGCCGGCAAGCCAATGCGCGTGCTGGATGTGGCCAATGTGGCGACCTCATTTCCGGGTTTCGTCGCGCTGGCGCGCTCCATCGGCTTCGATATCGCCGAGTCGCCGGCGCCTCGGTCTGGCTTGGCTTCTCGGGTGCCCCAGGTCCTATGAACGGCGTGCCCATTTTGACCATCGATGGTCCCTCCGGGTCCGGCAAGGGAACCGTCAGCCGTGCTGCGGCGCAGGCATTGGGGTGGGGCTTGCTCGATAGTGGTGCGCTCTACAGACTGGTGGCTCTGGCGGGGCGGCGGGCCGCCGTGGATTTGGGCGACGCCGCCGCCTTGGCCGCCATCGCCCGAGGGTTCGACATCCGTTTCGGCTCCGACCCGTCCGGCGCCGAGCAAGTCTGGCTGGACGGTCAGGATGTTACCCGCGACATTCGCACCGAAACCGCGGGTAACGATGCCTCCAAGGTGGCCTCATTGCCCACGGTCCGCGCGGCGCTATTGGAGCGCCAGCGGCGATTCGCCACGCCGCCGGGCTTGGTGGCGGATGGGCGCGACATGGGCACGGTGGTATTTCCGGACGCCAGGGTCAAGATTTTCCTCGACGCCAGCGCCGATGAGCGGGCCGCGAGGCGCTATAAGCAGTTGAAAGAAAAGGGGGTAGCTGCTACCCTTGCCGCCCTTTCGCGGGAGATAGCGGAGCGTGACCAGCGCGATATTACGCGTTCCGTCTCGCCTCTCGTCGCGAGCTCGGATGCCGTGTTGCTGGACACGACCGGTATGCCCGTCGATGCAGTGATCGAACGCGTGTTGGAGATCGCCCGTGGGCGTCTCGCGATTTAAGTCGCGGTTCTCAAGGATTGAGCGCCGTTTTTAGTGGTAACCCCTTTGAGCACTCGGGATCCGTGCAAGGGCGCAATTTTTTTCAAGAGAAAACATGACAGAAAGTTTTGCGGAACTGTTTGAACAGAGCATCGCGAGCCAGCGCATTCGTCCTGGCACCATCCTCAACGGATTGATCGTCGAAGTAGGCCAGGACTACGTCATCGTCAACGTGGGATTGAAGTCCGAAGCGGTGATACCGGCGGATCAATTCAAGAACGAGAAGGGCGAGATCGAGGTGGTCGTCGGCGAGACCGTCGAGGTTGCCTTGGACAGCGTCGAGGACGGTTCCGGCGAAACTCGGCTATCGCGCGAAAAGGCCAAGCGTGCCAGAACCTGGACGCGTCTGGAAACAGCGTTCGAAAAACAGGAAATCGTCATCGGCATCATCACCGGTCGCGTCAAGGGCGGATTTACCGTCGAGATCGACAACGTCCGCGCCTTCCTACCGGGTTCGTTGGTCGACGTGCGTCCGGTACGCGATCCGTCGTACCTGGAAAACAAGCCACTCGAATTCAAAGTCATCAAGCTCGATCAAAAACGCAATAACGTCGTGGTATCGCGGCGCGCGGTCGTCGAGCAAGAGTACAGCGCCGAACGTTCCGCGCTGCTCGACAACCTTCAGGAGGGTGCGGCGGTCAAGGGCGTGGTCAAGAATCTCACCGACTACGGCGCATTCGTCGACCTGGGCGGGATCGACGGATTACTCCACATCACCGACATGGCCTGGAAGCGCGTCAAGCATCCTTCCGAGGTGGTCAAGGTCGGCGAAGAGATCGACGTGCGCATTCTCAAGTTCGATCGGGAGCGCCAGCGGGTATCGCTGGGCCTGAAGCAATTGGGCGCCGATCCCTGGCAGAACATCGCGCGGCGCTATCCCGCCAACACCCGTCTGTTCGGCAAGGTCACCAACATCGCCGACTACGGCTGCTTCGTGGAAATCGAAGAGGGCGTCGAGGGTCTGGTGCACGTCTCGGAAATGGATTGGACCAACAAAAACGTCAATCCCGCCAAGGTCGTGCATGTGGGTCAGGAGGTCGAAGTCATGGTGCTCGACATCGACGAGGAGCGTCGGCGCATCAGCCTGGGGGTCAAGCAATGCAAGGCCAACCCCTGGAAGGATTTCGGCGAGAACTACAACCGTGGCGACAAGGTCAGCGGTCAGATCAAGTCGATCACGGATTTCGGCATCTTCATCGGCTTGGCCGGCGGTATCGACGGCCTCGTGCATCTGTCCGATATCTCCTGGGACATGCCGGGAGAGGAAGCCGTGCGCAGTTATCAGAAGGCGCAGCAGGTCGACGCGATGGTGCTGTCGATCGATCCGGAGCGCGAACGCATCAGCTTAGGCATCAAGCAGCTGGCCAAGGACCCGTTCTCGGCGTACATCGCCGAACATCCCAAGGGCAGCATCGTCACCGGCGTGGTGCGCGAAGTGGACGCCAAGGGCGCCATCATCGATCTGGGCAACGGCGTGGATGGTCAGCTCCGGGCCTCCGAACTATCGCGCGACCGAGTCGAGGATGCGCGTCTGCTGCTCAAGGTCGGCCAGGAAGTCGAGGCTCGTTTCACCGGTGTGGATCGCAAGGGACGTAGCATCTCGCTCTCGGTCAAGGCGAAGGATATTCACGAGGAACAAGAGGCCATGCAAAATTATCGGACTGATTCCCCGACGGGAACCAGCCTGGGTGATCTCCTCAAAGAGCAGATCTCTGGTCAGGATTGAGGAACTGAAAGCAAGCGGTGCGGCCCATGGGGGCCGCGCGGCGTATGCGGCCTAATTCTATGTCTAGCGATGTGCACGGATCGATAATGACGAAATCCGAACTCATTGAGATCATTTCGGCCAAGCAGAAGCATTTGCCGGCCAAGGATGTGGAACTGGCGGTGAAACAGCTTTTGGAAATCATGAGCGATGCGTTGGCGACGGGCGAGCGCATCGAGATTCGCGGTTTCGGAAGCTTCTCACTGCATTTTCGGCCACCGCGGCAGGGTCGTAATCCGAAGACCGGGGAAGCCGTGGCGCTCGCCGGCAAGCACGTCCCGCATTTCAAACCCGGGAAGGACTTGCGCGAACGCGTCAACGATGGCGCCGATCAACCGATCCGCGACTGACACGCCGGCGCTGGCGATCCTCGCGGAGCTCAAGGCAGTCTGCCGTATTCGAGACCGCCGTAGGACGGTCATCCGAGGAGCAACCCTGAGTCAGATAGGCTGGCAGCTGTAGGCATTTCCGGCGCCATTTTTGAGGCATATGCCCGGGTTAAACTCCGGCGAAATCCGCTATGATTTCGCAATGACAAATAAAACCATCAAGACCGCGGTTTTCCCCGTTGCGGGACGCGGCACACGATTTTTGCCGGTGACCAAGGCCAGCCCCAAAGAGATGCTGCCCATCGTCGACAAACCGCTCATTCAATATGCCGTCGACGAAGCGCTCTCCGCCGGCGCGGAAACCCTGGTATTCATCACGGGCAGTTCCAAACGCGCGATCGAGGATCACTTCGATGGCGATCCGGAACTGGAGGCCACGCTGCAGGCACAGGGCAAGCAAGAACTGCTCGATGCGCTGCACGGCATCCTGCCGAGCTGGGCTGCGTGCGTCTATATCCGGCAATCCGCTCCTCTGGGGCTGGGCCATGCGGTGCTCTGCGCGCGCCCCGTGGTCGGCGATGCGCCCTTCATGGTGCATCTCGCGGACGACTTGATCGATTCGCCGGTGTCCTGCCTCAAACAGATGGCGGCGGTGCATGCAAAGTACGGCGGGAGCGTGCTGGGCGTCCAAACCGTACCCAAACAGGATACGGACAAATACGGCATCGTGACCTTGGAGAGCCAGGTCGAGCCGCGGGTGGGCTTGATGTCGCATATCGTCGAGAAGCCCAAACCCGACAAGGCGGCCTCCACTCTGGCCGTGGTCGGGCGCTATCTGTTATCGGCGTCGATATTCGACGATCTGGCGAAAATCGGTAAGGGCGCGGGCGGAGAGATTCAACTCACCGACGGCATTGCGCGATTGATGCAACGCGAGCAAGTGTATGCCTTTGAGTTCGAAGGCAAGCGTTACGACTGCGGCAGCAAATTGGGTTACCTGCAGGCCACCGTGGAATTCGGTTTGAAGCATCCGAGCCTGGGAGCCGATTTCGGCGTCTATCTCAAGCGTATCGCCGCTTCTCTCTAGTCCGCGGATTGGCTCCGCGGGCCATCCGCTCGCGATCCGCGCGCGATCCGACATAATCTGTGTCGAGCAGCGGGATTCGGGGTGTTTCTGCGATGCGGGTTGTAGAAAATACCGGCTAACCCTCGTACGCTAGGGTCTCTTTCCAGAGCGTCCCGTCAACAATGATGAGGGGCGTCACAGGAATCATGCTTTGGGGGCATCTATGGTATTGCGTGCCGTGTCAGGGATGGAAAAGCTGCCCGAACTCGAGCCCAGCCTACGCCTCGAGCCTACTCCCGGCCCCGAGCTTGGCCAGGGGTTGCTCCTGGCGGACGAGTCGGAGTTTCGGCGCAAGTACAACGTGTTGCCCTTCATGTTCGGTCATGACCTGGCGCACAGCCCGCTGTTCACCGTGCCGCGTCTGGCGGCGGTCGCCGAGAAGATGTTGGAGCAGGGTAAGTCGCAGTTCGTGACCATGCGGGCCGGTAAGTCCTCGCTGGCCGACGCCAAATTCAGTGACATGCCGCTCAAGGCGCGCCTGGCGGAAACGGTGCGGCGGATCGCCGAGGAAAATGTCTGGCTGAAGCTCTCGAGCGCCCACACCATCGATGCCGAATATAACGAGGTCATGCAGACCGTGCTGCGCGAGGTGCAGGAGAAGTCCGGCCAACCGATCCTGGAAAACATCACATGGGTCGCGATGACTGTTTTCATGGCGTCGCCCAGAGTGTTTACGCCATACCACGTCGACCACGAATCGAATTTTCTCATGCAGGTGAGCGGGTCGAAACATGTAAACCTGTTCGATCCCAGCGATCGGGAACTCGTGCCCTTCAATCAAGTCGAGAATTTTTACGCCGGCAATTTCGAGGCGGCGCAGTATCGGCCGGAACTACAGAACCGCGCCTACGTGTTTCACTTGGAGCCGGGTAAGGTGGTGCATCATCCGCCGCTGGCGCCGCACTGGGTGCAGAACGGCGATGAGGTGTCCATCAGTTTGAGTATCGGCTTCTGTATGAAGCCGCTGGACCGCACCGCGCGCGTCCATCAGGTCAATCATTATCTGCGTCGCTTAGGTATGAAGCCCACGCCGCCGGGCAAGTCGGCGCTGCGCGATGGAGTGAAAGAGGCGGCCATTGGTATGCTGTCGAAGTCCAATCCCACCACTCCCGACGAAATCCTATTCTCCGGGATAAACCGCCTATCGGCGCCGCCGCGCGCCGTGAAGCGCTGGGTACGCGGATTGCGCGCTTCGCCTAAGGGTCAGGCGTGAGGGTCCGCCGGTAGAAATCGACCAGTCTCGATCCATAAGCTTCGGGCGCGATGCTCGAGTAATCGGCGTGGTGTGCGCCATGGACGATGTACAACTCCTTCGGATCGTGCGCCGCTGCATAGAGTTGCCGCGCCATCCATTCCGGCACCAGACCGTCCAGATCGCCTTGCACGATCAGCAACGGCCGCGGAGCGATATTCCCCACGATGTCTTTCGGGCAATCGTCGAGCGGCGTTCCCGCGGCGCGTAGCGCCCAGTACGTGGGGTACTGACTGAGTAGGCCCCAACGTTTCGATGCCAGCCAGTTGAACTCCACCACGTCGTTCGGCGAGGCGGCGAGGATGACCGCGGCGATTCGCTTATCGGCCACGGCCGCCTGGGCCAGGACGTAGGCGCCCATCGACAGGCCGAAGGCACCGATACGCGTCGGGTCCACTTCCTCGCGGTGCGCCAGAAAATCCACCGCGGCGCTGATCGCTCTGCGTTCCGGCACGCCCCATTGTGTCTTCCCGCCGCTGGCGCCCTGGCCTGGCAGATCGAGGGCAAGCACTCCAAACCCAGCCTGTGCCAGGCGTCGGGTCTCGAACAGCAGCGAAGAGCGCTCCGCGCCGACACCGTGCACGAGCACCACGGCCGCCCGGGATTGGGTGGGCGGCGCATACCAGGCGGCCACCGACGGATCGCCGGCGGCGGCAAAGGAGATATTCTCGAGCCCGGGAATCCGCGCCCGTTCGGGATGCTTGGAAAGCTCCGTGGAGGGAGTGCGGACGCAGTCCGTATATTCATCCCAGTAGCTGCGCGCCGCGATGTAGCAGGCGCACAGCGTGGCGGGTAATACCGCCAACAGGAGCACATAGTAGGCAGCTTTCTGCATCTTCCAATGTTAGTTGAAGCGGCCTCGTTGCTGCTGGCCGCCTGACGCCCCGCGGCCGCCCGAGGACGATCCCGAACCGCGCCGTGAATCGCGGCCGCCGCGATTACCATGCGAATTGCCGTTATGTGGGCGGTTCTGGACATGCGGCCGGTCGCCGCCCGAGCGTCCCGCCGGGAGCGGCGCCGATTCGACGATTTTGAACGGTGGGGTCTGCACCACCGGGATGGTCCGTCGCAGCACGCGTTCGATGTCGCGCAGAAAGCCGGTCTCATCGCCCGAGACCAGCGAGACCGCTTCGCCGGCGGCGCCGGCGCGGCCGGTACGGCCGATGCGGTGCACGTAATCCTCCGGAACATTGGGCAACTCGTAGTTCACCACCTGCGGCAGCTCCTTGATGTCGAGACCGCGGGCCGCGACTTCCGTTGCTACCAGCGCCGTGATCTGTCCCTTCTTGAACATGTCGAGCGCCTTGACTCGCGCGGCCTGGCTCTTGTTGCCATGAATGGCCGCCGCCTTGATGCCGGCGCCTTCGAGTTGCTGAGTGAGGCGGTTGGCGCCATGCTTGGTGCGCGTGAACACCAGCACCTGGTGCCATTGGCCCTCCTGAATCAGATGCACGAGCAGATGACGCTTCTGCTCCTTTTGGACCCGATAGACGCACTGTTCCACCAGTTCGATGGCGGCGTTGCGCGGCGCGACCTGAATGGACAGTGGCTCATGCAACAAACGCTCCGCGAGCCCGCGGATATCGTCCGAATAGGTGGCGGAGAACAACAGATTCTGGCGCTTCTGGGGCAGCAGGCGGATGATTTTACGGATGTCGTTGATGAAGCCCATATCGAGCATGCGATCCGCTTCATCGAGCACCAGCACCTGGATCTTCGACAAATCCACGCAGCGTTGCTGCGCCAGATCGAGCAGGCGGCCAGGGGTTGCGACCAGCACGTCGCAGCCGCTGCGCAGGTTGCTGATTTGCGGGTTGATGCTGACGCCGCCGAATACCTGGTAGGTATGCAGCTGCACGTATTTTCCGTAGTCGCGCGCACTCTGGGCGACTTGCGCGGCGAGCTCGCGGGTGGGGGTGAGCACCAAGGCGCGCGGCGCGCGGCTGGTGCCATGCGCGGTATCGTTCAGCAGGCGTTGCAGGATGGGCAGGACGAAGCTCGCCGTCTTGCCGGTGCCGGTCTGCGCACCCGCCAGCACGTCGCGGCCGGACATCACCGCGGGTATGGCCTGGGCCTGTATGGGGGACGGCGTGTCGTAGCCCTTATCGGCGACAGCACGCATCAATTCGGGCGATAGCCCGAGCTCGGAAAATGACATTAATGATCCTTGAAGAAATTTGGACTCGCACGACAGAGCTTTGGAGCTCCGCAGCGGTCAGCAGCGAGGGGGGTAAATGAACGGAGTGCGTCGATGACGGACCGCGAGCTAGAGGTGGCACTGACCGAGCACCGACCTGATCTAACTGGTGATATGGTACCGCGAACGGCCCTGTACGTCCAGTGCACGCACTTTCAAGCGAAGACTGGCCGCGGTGGAACGCCTGCAATAATAGGCGCCCCACTCGTTGGGCACGCGTTATGAATAGATCACCGCGGCCTTGAGGTAGGCTCGCCAGCCGCCGTAGCTGCTGATATCCGTCGCCCCGTCGGCTGCGTAACCCTCGCAGATGAAACCCGTCACCCAGGCGCCCGATTCGAGTTCCACCTTGCCCACGCCCAACGGAGCCGGTATGCCGGCGATGAACGAGCCCACGCGGTCGGCGGGCACGGCCCAGACCTCGAGCTCGATGCGCTCGCCGTCTTCGGCGACACGGATCAAGCCGGGTCTGCGCGGCGGTCCGCCCGGCAGCGCGAACAAGCGATAGGCCGGTGCGGTGCAGGTGGATTGCAACCAATAGCCACCGCGTTCGCGCAGCTGATGGTTCAGCGGCAAGCCGTCCATGTGTGCGCCGCAGACCGCAATCGCGATGCAGTCCGCGTCGAGCTCGCGAGTTGCCGCCGTCGCGTCGAGCGTGGGCAGCACACCGTCCCGGGCGCCCAAGGTGGCGACCGAGGCGCGATGGAACTGACCTGCGAGATGGAGCAATGCCCGGTCCGCACCGCGTGGGCCAATCAGCGTGACACCGAACGGCAAACCGTCGACGCGCAACCCCGCGGGTACCGCCACCGCCGCGAGATCGAGCAAATTCACGAAATTCGTGTAGTACCCCAGGTTGGCATTGAGCCGTACTGGGTCCGCCTCGACATCGCGCAGCGAATAAATCGTACCGGCGGTGGGCGTGCACAGGACGTCCACCTGCGACCAGGCCGCTTCACTCGAGCGGCCGAGTTCACGCAGCTTGTAGAGACCCTGGTAGGCCGCCGCCGCCGTGGGCGCCTTCCCCGCGGCGATGATGCGGTGGGTGACGGGATGTAGCGCCGTGGGGTGGGACTCGAGGAAGGAGCCGATCGCAGCATAGCGCTCGGCAATCCAGGGACCCTCGTACAACAGTCGGGCGGCCTCCAGAAACGGTGCAAAGTCGATCTCGAGCACCGTGCCACCGAGCAGCTGCAAGCGCTGCACGGCCGCGTCGAACAGCCGCTCGTACTCGGTGTCGCCGAAGAATTGCAACTGGTCGCGCCGTGGAATGCCGCAGCGTAGTCCGGTCAGGCGGTGTTCGTGCGGCCGACGTGAATAGGGGTCTGCCGCGTCGAAGCCTTGAGCGACGGTCAACACCGTCGCTGCATCCTCGGCGGTGAGCGCGAATACCGACATACAGTCTATCGATCGGCAGGCGGGCACCATGCCGCGCGTGCTGAGCCGACCATTGCTCGGCTTCAAACCGATCAGGTTATTGAATGCCGCGGGTACCCGGCCGGAGCCCGCGGTGTCCGTCCCTAAGGAAAAACTCGCGAGTCCGAGCGCCACCGCCACGGCCGAGCCTGCGCTCGAGCCTCCCGAAATATAGTTCGGGTCGATGCTGTTGCGGCAGGCTCCGTACGGCGAGCGACTGCCGACCAGGCCGGTGGCAAACTGGTCCAAGTTGGTTTTGCCCAAGGGAATCGCGCCGGCATCGATGAGCCGTTGCACCACGCTCGCGGACTCCTGGGGCGTATAGGCGTACTCCGGGCAGCCGGCGGTGGTCGGTACGCCGGCCAGATCGATGTTGTCCTTGATCACGAAGGGAATGCCGTACAACGGCCGCGACTCGAAGGTCGCTGGATCGAGCGCCTCGACGTAGGTTCTCACCGCGGCGGGGGAGAGTCGTGTGATCCAGAGGTTGTGGGAATCCTCGGCACCGAAATTCTCGAGCAGACGCGACAGCACTTGGGCTGGAGTCTCGCGCCCGGAGCGGTAGAGGTCGCGGAGTCTTGCGATGTTGAGGTCGTGGGCGATGTTGCGACTTGGGGTGTTGGCCATGGCGCCAATCATAATTCGCGACGGGCGCGCGCGCGCGCGCCAATTGCGCGCAGATTGGGATGCGCAGATTGGGGGCACGTATTCAAGCGCACGCGCCTAACTGGTGCGTCTGTTGACTTCCGGGCACCGGACGGGCGATGGTGCAACCAGGTCATTTGAAGGAGCGGGATTTGTCCATCCCACTGAAGGATAGCTACGAAACCGTCATCGGCGGCGGCAAGCATTGGTCCCTGAACGTGAGCGCCGGCACGCTGCTGCGTCTGGTCGACATCGAGGGCGGCGCGAACGTCGGCATGGTGTTCTACAATCCGCAGAACACCTTGGAGCGCTACAACGCGCCCGATACGCTCAAGTGTCAGCACACGTTCAAACTGACCAAGGGCCACTGCCTGTATTCGGACATGGGCCGGATATTCTGTTCCATCGTCGCTGACACCAGCGGCTGGCATGACACCGTCTGCGGCAACTCCAGCGCGCGCCTGGTCGCGGAGCGCTGGGGCGAGAAGAGCTATCAGCTGCACCGTAACGATTGGACCCAGAACGGTCACGATGCCTTCCTGGTGGAAGCCGGCAAGTACGGGCTGGGGCGGCGCGACCTCGTGGCCAATGTGAATTGGTTCAGCAAGGTGGCGGCCGCGGCCGACGGCGCCTTGCACTTCGATGCCACGCACATGAGCCGCGGTGCCGTCGTCGAGCTGCGTTTCGAGATGGACACACTGGTGCTGCTGCATACCTGTCCGCACCCATTGAATCCCGCCGCCGACTATCCGCGCAAGCCGGTGTCGCTGTGGATCGGTAAGGCTCCGCCAGTCGCGGCCGACGATTTCTGCATGAATTCGCGGCCGGAGAACCGGCGTGGTTTTGCGAACAACGCGCTGTATCATCTGTGCGGCGGCTCCAGCGCCGAGCGGCCGTCATGAAGCGCTCGAGCGAACTGCATCCCGGCGCAGCCGTGTTTCGGCGCGTGATTCCGGCGGGTGATTAATGGATCGACACCGTTCGCGCCGGTCAGCGGCTGCGCATCGTCGACCTGGAGGGCAATCAAGCCGCGGATACGCTGTTCTTCAACGCGGCGGATGTGGCGGACCGTTACAGCGCGGTGGACACGATTCGCGAACAGGGCAATGTGTACCTGAGCGCGGGCTCGAAATTGCTGTCGACGTCCGGTAACGTACTGATGGAAATCGTCGCCGATACGGTGGGCCGCCATGACACCTTGGGTGGCGCGTGCGCGTCGGAATCGAACACCGTGCGCTACGATCTGGAAAAACGCACCATGCATGCCTGCCGCGATAGCTACTTGCTGGCGGTGGGGCGGCACGACTCGCTGGGATTGGGCAAGCGCGACCTCGGCCACAACATCAATTTTTTCATGAACGTGCCGGTCACGCCGGACGGTGGTCTGACTTTCGCCGATGGCCTGAGTGGTCCCGGGCAGTACGTCGAAATGCGCGCGGCCATGAACGTCATCGTGCTCATCTCCAATTGCCCGCAGCTCAACAACCCGTGCAATGCCTACAACCCGACTCCGCTGGAAGTGCTGATCTGGGACGCGGATGTTCTCTAGAGTTCTGATCGCGAACCGCGGCGCGATCGCTGGTCGCATCGCTCGTACGCTCAACCGGTTGGGAGTGGAAACCGTCGCCGTCTACTCCGACGCGGATCGCTATTCACCGCATGTGACGCAGGCGGCTGAGGCGGTGCATCTGGGGCCCGGACCGGCCGCGCAGAGCTATCTGCGTCAGGATGCGATATTGGCGGCGGCGCGCGCCACCGGCGCCCAGGCGATTCACCCGGGCTACGGGTTCCTGAGTGAGAACGCGGATTTTGCTGAAGGTTGCGAGAACGCCGGCATCGTCTTCATCGGGCCCACGCCGGACCAGATGCGCAGCTTCGGTTTGAAGCATAGGGCGCGCGAACTGGCGGCACGCAACGACGTGGCGCTGCTGCCCGGCAGCGGGCTGCTCGAGAGCGCTGCCGCCGCTCACCCGGCAGCCGCGGCGATCGGCTACCCGGTGATGCTCAAGAGCACGGCGGGCGGCGGCGGCATCGGGATGAGTCTGGTGCGCGACGGCGCGGAGCTCGACTCGGCATTCGCCGCCGTGGAGCGCCTCGCGACCAAGAATTTCAGCCGCGGCGGCGTATTTCTGGAGAAGTACATCGAGCGGGCGCGGCACATCGAGGTGCAAATCTTCGGTGACGGTGCCGGCACCGTCGTGGCGCTGGGCGAGCGCGATTGTTCGACGCAACGACGCAACCAGAAAATCATCGAGGAGACCCCGGCGCCCGGCTTGTCGGATACGATCCGCGCGCGCCTGCATGAGTCGGCGGTGCGCTTGGCCAAGGCCGTGCGGTATCGCTCCGCCGGCACGGTCGAGTTCGTTTACGACGTCGCCGACGAGCAGTTTTATTTTCTCGAAGTGAATACCCGCCTGCAGGTAGAACATGGTGTCACCGAGGAGGTCTTCGGGGTGGACCTCGTCGAATGGATGGTGCGGCAGGCGGCCGGAGAGCCATTCTCCCTGCGGGTGCCGCCGCCGCGCGGCGCCTCGATACAGGTGCGGGTCTATGCCGAAAATCCGGCGCGCCAATTTCGTCCATCGACCGGCCTGGTGACCCAGGCACGTTTTCCCGCCGCCGCACGCGTGGAAACTTGGATAGCCGATGGCACCGAGGTAACGCCGTTCTACGATCCGCTGTTGGCGAAAATCATCACCGTGGGCGCGGACCGGACCCTCGCGCTCGGCAAGCTGTCGGCGGCGCTGCGCGACACCTGCATCGCCGGCATCGAGACCAATCTCGATTATCTCCGGTTGCTGATCGCGGCTCCCGTGTTCGCCGCAGGCGCCATGACGACGCGCGCGCTGGAGTCGTTCGACTTCGCTCCGCGCAGCATCGAGGTGCTGGCCGGCGGCACGCAGACCACGCTACAGGACTACCCAGGAAGGGTCGGTTACTGGAACGTCGGGGTGCCTCCTTCCGGCCCGATGGATGCCCTGTCCTTTCGACTGGTCAATCGCGCGGTGGGCAATCGCGCCGCGGCCGCCGCGCTCGAGATCACGGTGTCGGGACCCACGCTCAAGTTCGATGCGGCGGCGCTGATTTGTCTGGGTGGCGCCTCGATCGCCGCCGCGCTCGATGGCGTGCCGGTGGCGCCATGGAAGCCGCTGGCGGTGCGCGCGGGCCAAGTGCTGCGCATCGGCGGTGTCAGCGATGCGGGATGTCGCGCGTACCTCAGCGTGCGCGGTGGCTTCGAGGTGCCCGAGTATCTCGGCAGCCGCGCGACGTTCACCTTGGGAAAATTCGGCGGTCATGGTGGCCGGGCCTTGAACGCCGGCGATGTGCTGCACCTGGGAGTGGCCGAGGATTTGCTCGAAGCGCGCGAGGTTCCCGCCGCATGCATCCCGCGCATCGGTCATGAGTGGGAACTCGGCGTGTTGTATGGACCGCATGGCGCGCCGGACTTCTTCACGGCTGAGGACATCGAGGTGTTTTTCGCGAGTTCGTGGGAAGTGCATTACAACTCGAACCGCACCGGCGTGCGCCTGATAGGGCCCAAGCCTGTCTGGGCGCGCAGCGACGGCGGCGAGGCGGGGCTGCATCCCTCGAATATTCACGACAATGCCTATGCCATCGGGGCCGTCGACTTCACCGGCGACATGCCCGTCATCTTAGGGCCCGATGGTCCCTCGCTGGGAGGTTTCGTGTGTCCGGCGACGCTGGTGAAGGCGGAGTTGTGGAAGCTGGGTCAGTTGCGCCCGAACGATCGCGTTCGCTTCAAGCGCTTGACGCCGGAGGCGGCATTGCGCGCCGAACGGGCGCAGGATGACATGATCGAGACCTTCGTCGCGCCCAGCGCGCGGGGCCACGCCGACCACGCGACCGAATCCGGCCGCGCGGTTGTCCCCATGAGCGTGGGCCCACCGCCCGGCGGCACCGCCCACGTGACGACCGGCGTGTCACCGGGTGCGGAGCATTCGCCGATCGTGGCAAGTCTGCCGTCGCGCGGTGCGGCGCCCGCCGTGGTGTATCGCCGCGCCGGTGACAAGTACCTCTTGATCGAATACGGCACCTTGGTTCTGGACCTCGAACTGCGGCTGCGTGTGCATGCGCTCATGTCGTGGTTGGAGGCCGCAAAGCTTGCGGGCATCATCGAACTGACCCCCGGCATTCGCTCGTTGCAGGTGCATTATGAAAGCCAGGTACTGCCGCTGGCGCGGTTGCTCGAGCATCTCGCCGCCGCCGAGCAGTCGTTGGCCTCGATCGACGACATGGCCATTCCGACGCGCATCGTGCGTCTGCCGCTCTGCTGGGACGATGCGGCCACGCAGCTGGCCATCGCCAAGTACATGCAATCGGTGCGCGCGGATGCACCCTGGTGTCCCAGCAATATCGAATTCATTCGGCGCGTCAATGGACTCGCGACCACGGACGACGTGCAGCGCATCGTGTTCGACGCCAGTTACCTGGTGCTGGGTTTGGGCGATGTGTACCTTGGAGCGCCGGTGGCCACACCCATCGATCCGCGGCATCGCCTGGTGACCACGAAGTACAACCCCGCCCGTACCTGGACGCCCGAGAACGCGGTCGGGATCGGCGGCGCCTATCTGTGCGTGTATGGCATGGAAGGACCTGGCGGCTACCAGTTCGTCGGCCGCACCTGCCAGATGTGGAACACCTACCGGTTCGCCGCGGCATTCCACGCGGACAAGCCCTGGCTGCTGCGGTTCTTCGACCAAATTCGTTTCTATCCGGTGAGTGGCGCGGAATTGCTGAGATTTCGCGATGATTTCGCGCATGGCCGGGTGCGACTGGATATCAGCGAGGAGATGTTCAGCCTGCAGGACTACCGGCGGTTTCTGGCCGCGAACGCCGCGAGCATCGCTCTGCACAAAGCACGTCAGCAGAGCGCATTCAACGCGGAACGGGAGCGCTGGGAGGCCACCGGACAAATTGGCTATGCTGCGGATCTGCCGGAGCCGCTGGCCGACAGCGCGGCGGACGAGGTGCCGCCGGGTCATGTGGCCGTCGACAGTCCGGTGTCCGGCAGTGTGTGGAAGATCGCGGTCGTGGTGGGACAGGCCGTCAAGTCGGGCGATCCGCTGGTGACGGTGGAGTCGATGAAAATGGAGTTGCCGGTCACGGCGCCCGTGGATGGTACGGTGAGCCAGTTGCGTTGCGCCGAAGGTCGCGCGATCGCGATGGCGCAGACGCTGGTGGTGTTGCGCCCGGGAACATCCGAGGAGCCTATCTGACTCATGACGCGCCAACTGCTCGCCGCCGGACATTGCGCGACGAAGTCCCTGCCGCGTCCCTGCCGCGCGTACGCACTAAGCATGCTGCCTCGTGACTGCGCTCATCAGTCGGGCGGGCTTCTGGACCAGGCGGTGGCCGATGAGACTTTATTTCGCTGAGGGAGATCTAATGATGAAGCGTAGGTTCGGATTGTCATGGCGCGTCGGTGCGGTGTTGCTGGTGCTGGCCGCGGGCGCGATGCGGCCGGCGCAGGCCGCGGCCGAGAGGACGTCGTTCAATATCGCTTGGAGCATCTACGTGGGATGGATGCCCTGGGACTATGCGGAGCAGAGCGGGATCCTCAAGAAGTGGGCCACCAAGTACGGCATCAAGATCAAGCTCACCCAGATCAACGACTACGTGGAGTCGATCAACCAGTACACCGCCGGCTCCTTCGACGGCTGCGTGATGACGAATATGGACATGCTCACCATTCCGGCCGCCGGCGGCGTGGATTCGACGGCGCTGATCGTCGGCGATTTCTCCAATGGCAACGACGGCGTGGTGCTGAAGGGCAAGGGAAAGACGCTCGCCGACATCAAGGGTCAGAAAGTCAATCTCGTCGAATTATCGGTCTCGCACTACCTCTTGGTGCGCGGCTTGACCAGCGTCGGCATGCGCGAGCGCGATGTGAAAATCATCAATACATCGGATGCGGATGTGGTGGCGGCATTCGCAACTCCCGCGAGTACCGCGGTGGTGACGTGGAAACCGCAACTCGCCGCCATACTCGCGACACCCAACGCACAACTGGTGTTCGACTCTAGTAAAATCCCGGGAGAGATCATGGATCTCATGGTGGTGAACACGGCGACACTCGCCGCCAATCCCAAGCTGGGTAAGGCGCTGGTCGGTGCGTGGTATGAAACGTTGGGTCTGATGTTCAAGGGCGACGCCGCCGCCCAGGCCGCGCAGAGCGCCATGGCGAAGGCATCCGGGACCGACCTTGCCGGCTTCACCAGCCAGTTGGCCACGACCCGGCTGTTCGTCACCCCCGCCGACGCCTATCAATTCGTCACGGGCGACGGCGTCGTCAAGACCATGGACCTGGTGCGGCATTTTTCCTTCGATCACGGGATCTTGGGACAAGGTGCGAGCTCGGTGGATGCGGTCGGTATCCAGTTCCCGGGGGGAAAGTCGCTGGGTGACATCCGCAACCTCAAGATGCGCTTCGATCCGAGCTACACGAAGATGGCGCTGGACGGCGCTCTTTGAGCGGATCATGCGCCGCCTGATCAACCAACGTCCGGGACGCGGCGCCACCGCGATGTTGAGCATGCTGCCGTTCGTGCTGGTGCTGTGCGCCTATCTCTTCTACTCGCATGCGCGATTGCTCGACAAACCGGGGGACAAGCTGCTGCCGGCGCCGTCGACCATCGCCGAGACGCTGCACCGCTTCGCCTTCGAGGAGGACGAGCGCAGCGGTGACTATCTCTTCTGGACCGATACCGGGGCGAGTCTGGAGCGCTTGACCGTGGCTCTGATCACGAGCTCGGTGCTCGGCCTGTCGTTGGGCCTCGCCATCGGCGTGTTGCCGTATTTGCGGGCCACCATTGCGCCATTCGTCGCGGCGCTCTCGCTGATACCGCCGCTCGCCATCTTGCCCATACTGTTCATCGTCGTCGGCTTAGGGGAACTCGCCAAGATCACTCTGATCGTGATCGGCGTAACGCCCGTGATCGTACGTGATCTCGCCCTGCGTACCGCGGAGCTACCGGGCGAGCAGATCATCAAGGCGCAGACGCTCGGCGCGTCGACCTGGCAACTGGTGCTGCGTGTGGTGCTGCCGCAGCTCTGGCCGCGGCTGATCGACGTGCTGCGCCTGTCGCTGGGCGCGGCATGGCTGTTTCTGATCGCCGCCGAGGCCATCGCGTCCACCGAGGGTCTCGGCTACCGCATTTTTCTGGTGCGCCGCTATCTCGCGATGGACGTGATTCTGCCGTATGTCGCCTGGATCACGTTGCTGGCGTTCATCATGGACTGGGGCTTGCGCTTGCTGCGCGCGAAGGCCTTCGGTTGGGCCGCGCCACAATGACGCAGGTGACCGTCAAACATTTGTGGAAGGAATTCGCCAACCAGGTGGTGCTCGAGAACGTCAATCTGCACGTCGGCGATCATGAGTTCGTCACGATCGTCGGGGCGTCGGGCTGCGGCAAGACCACGTTTCTCAGAATGCTGCTCGGTGTGGAGTCGCCCAGTCGGGGCACGTTCCTGATCGACGGCGAACCGCTCCCTGACGAACCCGGTCCGGATCGTGGCATCGTGTTCCAGCGCTATTCGTTGTTCCCGCACCTGACCGTGATGAAGAATCTGATGCTCGGTTTGGAACTGCGCGATTCACGCGTGTTCGGGCGTTTGTTCGGTGCGCCGCGCCGCCGCGCGCTGGAACGGGCGCGGGAATTGCTCGACGCGGTCGGTTTGCAGGCGGCCGCCGACAAATATCCGGCACAGCTCTCCGGCGGCATGCAGCAGCGCCTGTCCATTGCGCAGTCGGTGATCCGCGAGCCGAAGATATTGTTACTGGATGAACCCTTCGGCGCGCTGGATCCCGGCATTACCGCGGACATGCACGCGTTGATCCTGAAGTTGTGGAACCTAAACAAGATGACCATCTTCATGGTGACGCACGATTTACAGGAAAGTTTCGCGCTGGGTACGCGGCTGTTGGTATTCGATAAGGTCCGCGTCGACCCCCAGTCTCCGGAAAGCTTCGGCGCGACCATCACCTACAATATTCCGCTCAAAGGCCATCGGACTTCACCGTGAGGTGAGTCGTCGATTATGTCCGCCGTTGCCATCGTTGCTTAGATTCAACCCCAGCTTACCCAGGATCAGGAACAAGGTAACGGGGCGACTGCTCCCTCTGGGCGTCGAAATTCCTTATGAGGTGTATTGCTTGCGACGTGCCGTGAGGATGGCCTCGGTGTAACCGTTCGGTTGCTCACGTCCCTCGAAGATCAGATCGCAGGCTGCTTGGAAGGCGATGCTCGACTGCAGGTTCGTGCTCATCGCGGTATAGGCGGGATCGCCGGAGTTCTGCTGATCCACCACACGGGCCATGCGCTCGAGGGCGGTCATGACTTGAGCGCGCGTACAAATTCCATGCCGCAACCAGTTCGCCACATGCTGGCTCGAAATGCGCAGGGTGGCGCGATCCTCCATGAGCGCGACATCGTAATAGTCGGGCACCTTGGAACAGCCGACGCCGAAATCGATCCAGCGCACCACGTAGCCTAGGATGCTTTGCGCATTGTTGTTGAGCTCCTCCTCGATTTCCGCGAGCGTCCATACAGGCGTCGCCGCCAGCGGCGGCGTCAGAATGTCGTCGAGAGAGGCGCGTTGCCGCGTGGCCAGCGTGGCTTGTACCGCGGCGACGTCGACTTGATGGTAGTGCAGCGCATGCAAGGTGGCCGCGGTGGGCGAGGGTACCCACGCCGTATTGGCGCCGGCCCTGGGATGCGCTCCCTTGGCTTTCAACATGTCGGCCATCAGATCGGGCATGGCCCACATACCCTTGCCGATCTGCGCATGTCCGCGGAACCCGCAGGCGAGGCCGACATCGACGTTCTGACGTTCGTAGGCGTCCAACCAGATGGCCTTCTTGAGCTCGCTCTTGCGCGGGATCGCGGCGGCTTCCATCGAGGTGTGTATCTCATCGCCGGTGCGATCGAGGAACCCGGTGTTGATGAAGACCACGCGCTCCTTGACCGTGCGGATGCATTCCAGAAGATTGACCGTGGTGCGGCGCTCCTCGTCCATGATGCCGATCTTCAGGGTATGCCGTGTAAGACCCAATAGGTCCTCCACCGCCGCGAACAGGTCGTTCGCCAAGGCGACTTCCTCCGGACCATGCAGTTTCGGCTTGACGATGTACATCGAACCGGTGCGGGAGTTACGACCGCCGCCGTGCGCGCGCAGGTCGTGCAGCGCGATCAGCGCAGTCACCACCGCGTCGACGAAGGTTTCAGGCACCGCGGCGCCGTCGAGTGTGACCGCCTCGGTGAGCATGTGATGACCGACGTTGCGCACCAGCATGACACTGCGGCCAGGCAGCACTAATTCGGTCCCGGAGGGGGTCCGATAGCGGCGATCAGGGTTCAGCTTGCGCACCACCGTCCTGCTGCCTTTCTCCAGTGTCGCTTCGAGCGTGCCTTTCATCAAACCCAGCCAGTTGCCGTACACCAGCACCTTGTCCTCGGGGCTGACGGCGGCGACGGAATCCTCGCAGTCCTGAATGGTGGTGATCGCGGATTCGAGCACGACGTCGCTGACGCCCGCGGGATCGTCGCGGCCGATGAAGTGTTGGCGGTCGACATGCACTTCGACGTGCAGGCCGTGATGCACGAGCAGAATCACCGTCGGCGCGTTGGCGTCCCCGTGATAGCCGACGAATGCCTTGGGGTCCGCGAGCGAGGTCCGGCCACCGGTTTTGAGGCGGACCTCGAGCCGCTCGTCCGCCACGACATAGCCGCTGGCGTCCCGGTGCGAGCCCGAGGCGAGCGGAAAGCTGTCATCCAGGAATTGACGCGCGAACTCGATCACCTTCGCGCCCCGACGCGGATTGTAAGCACCGCCGCGCGTCGCACCGCCGTCCTCCGGTATGGCATCGGTGCCGTACAGAGCATCGTACAGGCTGCCCCAGCGTGCATTGGCGGCATTCAGCGCATACCGGGCATTGTTGACGGGGACCACCAGTTGCGGTCCGGCCACCACGGCGATCTCCGGATCGACGTTCGCGGTGGAGACGCTAAAAGCGGACTTTTCCGGGACGAGATAGCCGATCTCGGTGAGGTAGCGCTTATAGCCGGCCGCGTCGAAATTGGCGCCCGGATGGGCACGATGCCAGTCATCGATCAGGGTTTGCAAACGATCCCGCTTCGCGAGCAGGGCGGCGTTGCGTGGCGCCAGCGTCTCGAGCAGACCGGCGAAGCCCGCCCAAAACCGGTTTTCCGCGACTCCCGATCCGGGCAGCACCTCGAGGTTGACGAAATCGTACAAAACTTTGTCGACGGCGATGCGGCCGACCTTGACGGTTGCTCTCATAGGGGTCCCCAGAATCGGTCGGAAATGGCCTGCGCATCATTATAACGAATGTTGGGCCCGCAACCGGCGGGAGGCGGCTGCTAGGCCCGGCGGTTATCGACTACGGGTATCCGGCGACGTTCCTGACGCTTCTTGTCGATGTTGAAACTTCTTTGCACTGCGTTTGCGCAATGTCCACGCCCCGGTTCTGGTCGGCCATCGCGCGCCATGAAATCATTGTCCCATGGAAGTCGAAAATGTTTCGCGCCGTCGCGTTCTGCGATGGAGCTTGAGTATTGTCGTGATATTGGCCATCGCTGGATTCATCGCGTACCGAGCCATCACGTTCTCAAACCAACCGCAGCAGCGTCGCGGCCGCTTCCAGGAAGCCGGCAATCAGCCGGTGGGTGTCGCCCGCATTCGCCGCGCGGATATACGCTTAAGTTTGCGCGCGCTGGGCACGGTCACGCCGCTCGCGAATGTGACGGTGACCACCCAAATCAGCGGACAGCTCATGTCGGTGGGCTTCAAGGAAGGGCAGCTCGTGCACAAGGGGGAGTTCCTTGCGCAAATCGATCCGCGTCCTTATCAGGCTGCACTGGATCAGGCCAAGGCCCAGTTGAGTCGCGATCAGGCCAGCCTCGAACAGGCGCGGATGGATCTGACTCGCTACCAAACGCTGGTGACGCAATCGTCGATTCCGCGGCAAACGGCCGAGGATCAGGTGTGGATCGTCAAACAGGACGAGGGCACGGTCGCCTACGATCAGGCGCAGATCAAGGCACAGGAACTGAACCTGGTCTATTGCCACATCGTCGCACCGGCGGACGGGCGGGTCGGTTTGCGGCAAGTGGATCCGGGAAATTATATACAGGCGGGCTCGAGCACCGGGATCGTCGTGCTCACCTTGCTACGGCCGATTTCGGTCATTTTCTCGGTGCCGGAGGATAGCGTGCCCGCCATCATGGCGCAGGTGCGGTCGGGCGCGACGCTGCCGGTCACGATTTTCGACCGGGCGAACGTGAACCGGCTGGCCAGCGGACAATTTGCGGCCATCGATACCCAGGTCGACACCACGACCGGCACGGTCAAACTCCGCGCCAACTTCGAGAATGCCGATGGCGCGCTGTTTCCCAGCCAGTTCGTCAATGTGGTCATGCTGTTGGACACCCTGAGGGACTCCGTCACGGTGCCGCTGTCGGCCGTGCAGCGCGGTGCACCCGGAACCTATGTCTATCTGGTCGATGAGAACGACACGGTGGCGGTGCATCCGATCAAGTTGGGGGTGCAGGATGGCAATCTGTTCGCGGTCGAATCCGGTCTGAACCCGGGCGATCGAGTCGTGACCGATGGCGCCGACCGGCTGCGCGATGGCGCCCGTGTGAGCATACCGGACGACGCTTCGCATGCGGGACAGGGTCAGGGTGGTGGCGGCGCACGGCAGCACCGCGGCCAGGGACAGGACGGTGGCCCTTGGCAGCGCGGTCAGGAGCAAGGCGGCGGCGCATGGCAGCACCGCGGGCAGGGGCAGGGCGCTGGTCGGGGCGGCTCGCCCGGCGACGGCGTCCAAGGGGACTCGGCAAACCGCGAGCATCATCGCAGGCGGCAGACGGACGGGTCGCAGGAGCCTGCCGAATCGCAGCAGGGGCCGCAGTCCGGGCCGGCACCCGGATCGTTGCCGCCGCCCCGAGGGCGAGAGGATGGCTCACGCCCCGCGCTGACTCCGCCGTCCGCGTCGCCGCCGGCATCTGGCACGTCGTCGTCGCCGCCTCCATCCTCGCCGTGATATGCCGCCGATGAATCCCTCCCGGCTATTCATCAGGCTGCCGGTGGCGACGTCGTTGTTGATGCTGGCGATCCTGTTGAGCGGTTTGTTCGCCTTCAGATTTCTGGCGCTGTCTTCATTGCCGGAGGTCGACTATCCCACCATCCAGGTGCAGACCTTCTATCCGGGTGCCAGCCCGGAGGTGATGACGTCTTCCGTGACCGCGCCGCTCGAGCGGCAGTTCGGTCAGATGCCGGGCCTCAATCAGATGACCTCGGCGAGTTCTGCGGGCGCATCGGTCATCACCCTGCAATTCAGTCTCGATCTCGGTCTCGATGTGGCCGAGCAGGAAGTCCAGGCGGCCATCAACGCCGGTGGCAATCTCCTGCCAAACGATCTGCCGACACCGCCGACCTACGCCAAATTCAATCCGGCCGACGCGCCCATCATGACGCTCGCCGTCACCTCCAAGACGCTGAAGTTGACCGACGTGGAGGACCTGAGTTTCACGCGGCTTGCGCAGAAGATCTCGCAGCTACCGGGGGTGGGGGTGGTCAGCATCTCAGGGGGCCAGCGGCCGGCCGTGCGCATTCAGTTCAATCCCCGCGCACTGGCGAAATACGGTCTCAATATCGACGATCTGCGCACCACCATCAGCAATGCCAACAGCAATGCGCCCAAGGGGAGTTTCGACGGCGCGCTGCAATCCTCCTCCATCAACGCCAACGATCAGATCACCGACATCGACGCCTACAAGGACATCGTCGTCGCCTATCTGAATGGCGCTCCGGTGCGCCTAGCCGATGTTGCGAATGTCATCGTCGCGCCGGAGAACACCAAACTCGCGGCATGGGCGAATACCACGCCCGCGCTGATACTCAACATCCAGCGGCAGCCCGGCGCCAATGTCATTCAGGTGGCCGATGCGGTGAAGTCGCTGCTGCCCAAAGTCAAAGACGATATGCCACCGGCGCTCGAAATCAGCATTTTGAGCGATCGCACCCAGACCATCCGCGCCTCCGTGTCGGATGTCGAGTTCGAGCTGATCCTGTCCGTGGTGCTGGTCGTGCTGGTGATCTTCGTCTTCCTACGCAATGTGCCAGCCACCTTGATTCCCAGCCTGTCCGTGCCGCTGTCGCTGGTGGGCACCTTCGGCGCCATGTACCTGCTCAATTACAGCCTGGATAATCTGTCGCTCATGGCGCTCACCATCTCGACCGGCTTCGTGGTCGACGATGCCATCGTCATGATCGAGAACATCGCACGCTATGTGGAGCAGGGTGAGAAGCCGATGGCGGCCGCGCTCAAAGGGTCGCGGCAAATCGGTTTCACGATCATCTCGTTGACCGTCTCGCTGATCGCCGCGTTGATCCCCTTGTTGTTCATGGGCGAGGTCGTCGGCCGGCTGTTCCATGAATTCGCCATCACGTTGGCCATCACCATCGTGATCTCGGCCGTGGTCTCGCTGACGTTGGTGCCGATGTTATGCGCGCGGCTGCTGCGTCATCGGTCCGGGTCGGACCGGCCCGCGTGGGACGTGCAGGCCGAACGGGGTTTCGACTGGATCATCTCCCGCTACAGCCGCGGCCTTACCTGGGTGCTCGACCGTCAGGGTCTGACCCTGGCCGTGGCCGCCGTGACGCTGGTGGTGACGCTGGTGCTCTATCTCCTCATCCCGAAGGGCTTCTTCCCGGTCCAGGATACGGGCGAGATTCAGGGCATTTCGGAGGCGGCTCAGAGCATTTCCTATGAGGCCATGGCCGGGCGGCAGCAGGCCTTGGCCGCCGCCATTCTCAAAGATCCCGATGTGGCGTCGCTGACCTCGTTCATCGGCGTCGACGGCGCCAATACCACGCTGAACAGCGGCCGGTTCCTCATTAACTTGAAACCGCATGCCGAACGCAGCGCGACGGCAAGCCAGATCATCCGGCGTCTGCAGCGGGAAACCGCGGGCGTGATCGGCATCGCGCTGTACCTGCAGCCGCTGCAGGACATCACCATCGACTCCTCGGTCAGCCGCACCCAATACCAGTTCGTCGTCAAGAGCACGAACAACGACGATTTTGCCGAGTGGATACCGAAGCTCATGCAGCGTCTCGGTGCGCTGCCCGAGCTCACCGACGTCGCGAGCGACATGCAACGGCAGGGAACGGCCACCGACATCACCATCGACCGCGCCACCGCGGCGCGTTTCGGTATCACACCGGCGACGGTGGACAACGTGCTATACGACTCCTTCGGCCAACGCATCGTCTCCACCATCTACTCGCAATCGAATCAATACCGGGTGATCCTCGAGGCGGATCCGGCGATTCAGCGTTCGTTGAATGGACTGTCCGAACTCTATCTGCCGTCGTCGAGTTCGACGACCAATGGCCAGGTGCCGTTGTCCGCCATCGTGAGCGTCAGCCAGCGCGCGGGTCCGCTGCAGATCACTCACCTGGGACAGTACCCTGCGACGACGGTGTCGTTCAATCTGGCGCCGGGCTCATCGCTGGGTGCCGCGGTCGCCGCCATCGAGAATGCGGAGCGGGAGATCGATCTTCCCGCCAAATTCGTGACCGCGTTTCAAGGTACGGCGGCGGCCTTCCAGCGGGTGCTGACCAATCAGGCCCTGTTACTGGCGGCTTCGGTGGTCACCATGTACATCGTGCTGGGTGTGCTCTACGAGAGCTTCATCCATCCCATCACTATCCTGTCGACGCTGCCGTCGGCGGGTATCGGTGCCATGCTGGCGCTCATGATCGCCGGTGACGATCTCGATGTGCTCGGCATCATCGGCATCATCCTGCTGATCGGCATCGTCAAGAAGAACGCCATCATGATGATCGATTTTGCGCTGGACGCGGAGCGTCACAAGGACCTGACGC
>Ga0116227_10000118_pt1 | contig 130301 bp, 105 predicted proteins | sample S1TSphgellanicum_FD_89693 | JGI IMG/M metagenome (GOLD analysis project Ga0116227, IMG submission 89693) | Host-associated microbial communities from peat moss isolated from Minnesota, USA - S1T2_Fb - Sphagnum magellanicum MG | ecosystem: Host-associated > Plants > Peat moss > Unclassified...
GATTCCCCGGCCCCGCCGCCAGCCCATCCAGCAACGCCTTGTTAAACGCCTGCGGATCCTGCATCTGCGGCGCGTGGCCCATGTCCGCGAACTCCACCAGCGTCGCATGCGGAATCGTCCGCGCGGCGAGCCGCCCCAACTCCGGATAGTGACCAAGCGTGGCGCGCACCTCAGGCGGCGCGGCGTCCTTGCCGATCGCCGTCGTGTCCTTCTGGCCGATCATCAGCAGCGTCGGCATCTGCAGCTCGCCCAGTTCATAGACCACCGGCTGCGTGTAAATCATGTCGTACAGCAGCGCGGAATTCCACGCCACGATCTGCTTGCCCGGCCCGCGGTACATGCCCGCCAGCATCTGCACCCACGGCTCGTAATCCGCGCGCCACTGACCCGCGTAGTAGGTCGCCTGCTCATAGCGGCGGATGCCGTCGGCGCTCGTCTTCAACTCTCGCTCATACCATTGATCGACGGACAGCGACGGCACCCCTTTCGCTTTCCAGTCCTCGAGGCCGATCGGATTGACGAGCACCAGTTGCTGCGTGGCTTGCGGATACATCAGCGCATAGCGGATCGCCAGCATGCCGCCGGTCGAATGCCCGATCATCGTGGCGCGGCTCACGCCCAACGATTCGAGCAGCGCATGCGTGTTGCGCGCGAGTTGCTGGAAGCTGTATTGGTAGTGCTCGGGCTTGCTCGATTTGCAAAAACCGATCTGATCCGGCGCAATCACCCGATAACCCGCTTCGCTCAGACGCTGGATGGTGGGCTCCCATGTGGCGGCGCAAAAATTCTTGCCGTGCAGCAGCACGGCCGTGCGGCCGTTCGCGTGGGCCGGCTCGATGTCCATATAGGCCATGTGCAGCGCCACGCCCTGCGACGTGAAGTCGAACTGCTCGACCGGCGCCGGGTAGTCGAAACCTTGCAGTTCGGGTCCATAAGCCGGACCGTCGTTGCCCGCTTCGGCGGCGCTCGCCTCGGCGGGGCCGCTGCCGGCGGCATGCGCCGCACCGGACATGGCAGACGCGGCCAGCGCGCAAGCGCACAACAAGGCAACCAGGGGATGACGGCTGAAATTCATAGGCGAGGGTCCGGCGGAGTCAGTTTCTGCAAGCAATCCCGGCAGGCGGGCGGACAGGCGTCCAGCGCCGACCAGGAGCGGAGCCGCCGATTCTACGTGGGCCGCCGCATTCGTGCTCTGAGGCAAGCCTGCCCTCACGCGCCGGGCGCTTCGGACAACGCGAACCGCAAACCACATCCCCGCCCCACAGGCACGCATATTGCCCTTCGCCATTTGCCCAGCTATGCGCCGTGCCGCACGGACGCGCCGCCTGGCGGCTGCGATCTTGCGCAGGACACCGAAAGTTGCGATACCTCGCAATAAGATGGGCCTCCACATAATCCAGACTATTCGCGGATGCCAATTCAGTGCTAAAAATAGCAAAGGATCGTCAAGGCACCGCGACAGAAGGCAGCAACTGGACCAGAATCGACAAGAAAAACGACCAGCATAAGCATCCGGGGCACACCACCAGCAACCACGTTGCATGGGACCGGAGTTAGCACCCAACCGCCAACTCCGCTCCACATAGGAGACACAGCATGGAAACTCCGGCAAGCCTCAACGATCTGCAACGCACCACGCTCGCCATCGTCCTTGCGGGCGGACGCGGCACACGGCTCGGCCCGCTGACCAACAAGCGCGTCAAACCGGCCGTGCACTTTGGCGGCAAATACCGGATCATCGACTTCGCGCTGTCCAATTGTCTGAACTCCGGCATCCGCCGCATCGCGGTCGTCACGCAATACAAGGCGCATTCGCTGATCCGCCATGTGCAGCGCGGCTGGGGTTTCCTGCGCGGCGAGTTCAACGAGTTCATCGACCTGTGGCCCGCGCAGCAACGCGTCGAAGGGGCGCACTGGTATCGCGGCACGGCGGACGCGGTGTTCCAGAACCTCGACATCATCCGCTCCATCCGGCCGAAATACGTCGTGGTGCTGGCCGGCGACCACATCTACAAGATGGACTACACGCGCATGATCGCGGACCACGTCGAAAGCGGCGCGGACTGCACGGTCGGCTGTATCGAGGTGCCGCGCATGGACGCGGTGGCGTTCGGCGTCATGCACGTGGACGCGAGCCGCCGCGTGACCGGCTTCGTTGAAAAGCCCGCCGACCCGCCGGCGATGCCGGGCCGGCCGGACATCGCGCTCGCCAGCATGGGCATCTACGTGTTCAACGCGGATTACCTGTACTCGCTGCTCGAAGAGAACATCACCACGGCCGACACCGATCACGACTTCGGCAAGGACATCCTGCCGCGCGTGGTCACGCAAGGCCATGCGATCGCCCATCCATTCAGCATGTCGTGCGTGTCGTCGGACCCGAACGTCGAGCCGTACTGGCGCGATGTCGGCACCATCGACGCCTACTGGGCCGCCAATCTGGATCTCGCCTCGACGATCCCGACGCTCGACCTGTACGCCCCCGACTGGCCGATCTGGACGCAACAGCAGCAGTTGCCCCCCGCCAAGTTCGTGCGCGACATGAACGGGCTGCAGGGCTCGGCCACCAACCTGATCGTATGCGGCGGCTGCGTCATCTCGGGCTCGCAGATTTCGCGCTCGGTGCTGTCGTCGAATGTGCTGGTGAATTCTTTCTGTAACATCAATGAGGCAGTCTTGTTGCCGCAGGTCACCATCGGCGCCAGTTGCCGGTTGCGCCGCGTCGTCATCGACCGCGGCTGCGCGATTCCGGACGGCACGGTGATCGGCGAAGATCCCGTGCAGGACGCCGAACGCTTCTACCGCACCGAAACCGGCGTCGTGCTCGTGACGCCGGAAGCGTTGCGAGGGCAGAAGGCGGACCACTAGCGCGGGGGCCTGCACACTGACACCCATAGCCGTCACCACCGGAAAACTGCCCATGACGATTCGCGCCCTGCACGTCGCAAGCGAGCTGTATCCCCTCCTGAAAACAGGCGGTCTTGCCGACGTGGCGGGCGCCCTTCCCCCCGCGCTGATCGAGCGGGGCGCGGACGTCCGGGTGCTGCTGCCGGGTTTTCCGGCAGTCCTCGGCGGCCTCTCCGACCTGCGCACGGTGGCGCGGATCGGGCGCCGGTTCGACGCACCGCATGTGACGCTGGAACAGGGCACACTGCCCGCGAGCGACCTCGTGGTCTACGTGATCCGCGCCGACAGCCTCTACGACCGCCCCGGCAATCCCTACCTCGACGCCGAGCATGTGCCGTACGGCGACAACGCCCAACGCTTCGCACTGCTCGGCTGGACGGCCGCGCAGCTCGCCCAGCAGCTCGATCCGGCGTGGGCGCCGCAGATCGTCCATGCGCACGACTGGCACGCCGGCCTCGCCCCCGCCTATCTGAAAGCGGCCGAGCGCCAGCATGGCAAGGCCTTCGCCCACAGCGTATTCACGGTGCATAACCTCGCCTACCAGGGCGTGTTCCCGGCGCATCTGTTCGGGCAACTCGGACTGCCGGCCGATTACTTCCATATGCAGGGCATCGAGTTCTACGGACAGTTGTCGTTTCTGAAAGCGGGCCTCTACTACAGCGACCGCATCACCACGGTCAGCCCAACCTACGCCCGCGAAATCCAGACGCTTGCCCAGGGCGGCGGCCTCGACGGCCTCCTGCGCAACCGCACGCACGACCTGTCTGGCATTCTGAATGGCGTCGACTACAGCGTGTGGAACCCGGCCAGCGACGCCCTGCTCCCCGAGCACTACACCGCCTCGCAACTGTCGGGCAAGCACGCCTGCAAGACCGCGCTGCAAAAACGCTTCGGCCTCGCCAGCAAAAGCGACGCCTTGCTGTTCGGCGTCGTGAGCCGCCTCACGGAACAGAAGGGCCTCGACCTGCTGCTCGCGGCGCTGCCTGAAATCATCAAACGCGGCGGGCAACTGGTCGTATTCGGCACGGGCGATGCCGCGCTGGAGAAAGGCTTGCAGCGGGTGGCGCATGCTCACCCGGAGTCGGTGGCGGTCGAACTGGGCTTCGACGAAACGCTCGCGCACGCCATCATCGCCGGCAGCGATGTGGTGGCGGTACCGTCGCGCTTCGAGCCCTGCGGTCTCACGCAGCTTTACGCCCTCGCTTATGGGTCGCTGCCGCTCGTGCATCGGGTGGGCGGCCTCGCGGATACCGTAGTGGACGCCTCGCTGGAGAATCTGGCCGACGATCTCACGACCGGTTTCGTGTTCGAGCGCTTCGAACCGGATGCACTGGGCGCTGCGATCCGCCGCGCTTTCGCGCTGTACGCCCGTCACACCGAGTGGAAAGCCACCCAACGGCGCGCGATGCACCAGGATTTCGGCTGGGGCGCCTCGGCCGAGCGCTATCTCGCGCTGTATCGCGAACTGGCCTGAGCGAGCCGGGCGGCTCGGGCTGGCCTCAGGCCGCGCGCCGCCGCCCCGCTCCGTGACCGTTCAATGATGGCTCGGCGCAACACCACGGGGACGGATCATGCCGGCCCGGCGAAACTCATGTATTGTTGATTAAACAGGTACGCCACGGGCGATTGTTCTCAATCGCCCGTGGCCATAAGCGACCCTTAACGGCGACCAACGGATAGCGCCGGCGAAGACATCATGAAAAACGTCCTGAGCATCCAGTCACATGTCGTCTTCGGGCACGCGGGCAACAGCGCCGCCGTGTTCCCGATGCGTCGCCTCGGCGTGAACGTCTGGCCGCTCAATACCGTGCAGTTCTCCAATCACACGCAATACGGCCACTGGACCGGCAGCGCCATCGACGCTTCGCAGATGCAGGATCTCGTCGAAGGCATCGGCGCCATCGGCGTGCTGCCGCGCTGCGACGCGGTGCTCTCGGGCTACCTCGGCACACCCGACCAGGCGCAAGCGGTGATCGAGATCGTCAAGGCCGTCAAGGCGGCCAATCCGCGCGCCTGGTATTTCTGCGATCCGGTGATGGGGATGGCCACCGGCTGCAAGGTCGAACCCGGCATCCAGGAGTTTCTCGTGCGCACCATGCCCGAGGTGGCCGACGGCATGGCGCCGAATCACAGCGAATTGCAGCGGCTGGTCGGCCGTGAGATCGAAACCGTGGAAGAAGCGGTCGCCGCCTGCCGCGAGATCATCGGCCGCGGACCGAGGATCGTGCTGGTCAAGCATCTGCTCGACCGCAACAGCCCCGCCGACCACTTCAACATGCTGGTGGTCACGCCGACCGAAGCGTGGATGGGCCAACGCCCGCTCTACCCGTTCGCCCGGCAGCCGGTCGGCGTCGGCGATCTGACGAGCGCGGTGTTCGTCGCCCGCCGGCTGCTCGGCGACCCGATCCGCCACGCCTTCGAACATACGCTCGCCGCCGTGAACGGCGTGGTCAAGGCGACGTGGCAGGCCGGCCGCTACGAGCTGGAACTGGTCGCCGCGCAGGATGAAATTGCACAGCCGCGCGAGTGGTTCGACGCGTGGACGATCGATTCGATCTAGCGCCGGCGCGACGCGCTTTTACAGAGCCGTCTTTGCCCAGCCGACGGGTTGCAGCGGCTGCGCCTGCTGCACACCCAGCGCAGGATGGCCGGCGATCTCCGCCAGCACCTGGGCCTGCGTCAACCCCGCGGCCTGCGCGATCGACGGCGCCACGCTCACCACGCCCGCCGCGCTCAAGACGAGCGCAACCAGCGAAAACCAGACTCCCTTCATCGTGTTTCTCTCCATTAGTCAGACCAATATGCTGTCCGTAGCCGAAGCGGAACAGCCGGCGGCAGTTTAACGATCCGCGCGCGACAACGCATCCCCTCTGGACCGAAAACACTATTCGAGATTCCGTGGACAATCCCGCCGCCGCGCATCGACGCGGGGCGAGCGCCGTTCGCTCGGCCGCGGAGGCCGTTGACGCTCGCTTGTCAGCGGCTCGTCCTATAATGCGTGCCGCGTGGTGCACGCAATCCTTTTCAAGCACCCGCTCCAGGCAAACGAGGCACAGATGGACGGTCATATCCGCAGCGAGCGGGAAGAAATCTTCGAAGAGTTGTGCATCAGCGTCGATGCCGACGAGGCGCACGAACAGGAAGCGATCGAGTACTTCGAGAACCAGTTCGGCGAGGCGGACTTCGATCCGACGCAGTGGCTCGACATCGCGCTCTACTACTCGCCGGCGGTGGCGCGCGGCATCATCGAACTCGTCACGGCGGACGACAAGGCTCGCAGCAACATCGCCGAAGTGATCGCGGACAACCTCGACATTTCCTATGGCGAAGACGAGTGCCAGCAGTTCGCGGAGACGATCCAGTTCGCGCTCGCCAACGGCGTGCCGGTGGACCTCGATCTGGTGCTTGACGGCTGCCAGCGCGCCATCGACGATCTCGAGACCTGGGCCGACGACGAGACCAAAGAACCGCTGATGCGTCTGCGCGAAGAAGTGCTGAGGCTGCAGGGCGAGCAGTAAGCGGCGCGGAAGCGGCCTGGGTGTCTCCACGCCCAGACGCTCCCGCAGCTTTCGGGCTTCACCGTCCACCGCATCTTTCCACCGCCCCAACACCGCCACCTCCCGTGTGCCGGCATCCGCACGCGCCGGCCGCCCAAGACACGCCCGCCGCCCGCCCCGTTCGGGGCCTATGCTGAAATCCTCATCCAAAGCGTCGCGAACTGCCAAGACGGCCTCAAATTGGCTTTCTATATTTCGGCCAGATCGATGGACACGTTGAAGCACGCCAAAGCGCGCACGACCGGGGACGCGCGCGCTTTCCAGCGACGCTTGACGCGCCGCTCACCAGGTCTTCCCCGCAGTAGCGGCGTTACCGTGTTTTCCATCATTGTTTCCGGCGTACGATCCTTCGTACCCTGAAACAGTTCGTTCGGCCCCCTCTGAAGGAGACCACACCGCACGCATCGAGCCGCAAGCCAGTTTCATCGCACAGTCTGACCGCCCGCGCCTTTGCCTTGGCGTTTGCTGCGCGCGGCGCATTGCTTCAGCGTCACAGCCGTACCCGGCCGCAAATGGCCGGCTGCACCTTGACCGATATTCATAATTTGAACCTGTCGATGGAAGGAGAGACCATGAGCTTTCGCAAGACGCTGAAACCCCTCGTCGTGATGCTGGGCGCGCTGCTCGCCGTCGCGCCGCTGTCCGGCTTCGCGGACGACCTGCCGGTGAAGATCGGCTTCGCGGCGCCGCTCACGGGCGTCAACGCCGGCTACGGCAAAGACCTTGAGAACGGCGTACTGCTCGCCATCGAGGAAGCCAACGCGCAGAAGATCAAGATCGGCAACCAGGTCGCCAACTTCCAGCTCGTCGCCGAAGACGATCAGGCCGACCCGCGCGTCGGCGTGCAGGCGGCGCAGAAACTGGTGGACTCCGGCGTGTCGGTGGTGGTGGGCCACTTCAACTCGGGTACGACGATTCCCGCCTCGCAGCTCTATGAAACGGCCGGCATTCCGGTCATCGATCCCGCGGCCACCAACCCGATCATCACCGGGCGCGGCTTCGCCAACGCCTTCATGGTGATCTCCACGGACGCACAAAACGCCGGCAACGCAGGCGTCTACGCGGTCGAAGTCACCAAGGCCAAGCGCATCGCGATCCTCGACGACCGCACCGCGTTCGGCCAGGGCGAGGCCGACGAGTTCGAGAAAGCGGTGAAGGCGCACGGCGGCAATATCGTCGCGCACGAATACACCAACAACCAGGCGGTCGACTTCAGCACGCAGCTCACCGCCATCAAGGCCACCAACGCGGATCTGATCTTCTTCGGCGGCCTCGATACGCAGGCAGCCGGCGTCGCCAAACGGATGAAGCAGCTCGGCCTCACGGCGCAACTGGTCGGCGGCGGCGGTGTGATGGACGAGGACTTCATCAAGCTGGCAGGCGACGCGGCAGAAGGCGCGATGGCATGGGAATACGGCCGGCCGCTCTCGCAGTTGCCGGGCGGCAAGGACTTCTCGGCCAAGTTCAAGAAGCGCTTTGGCGTGGATATCCTGTCGTATGCGCCGTTCGGCTACGACGCGGCATGGGCGGCGATCAAGGCCATGCAGCAGGCCAAGTCGACCTCACCGGCGGTGTATCGCCCGGTGTTGAAGGCGATCAGCTTCGACGGCGTGACCGGTCCGATCGCCTTCGATCCGAACGGCTCGCTGAAGAACGCCGGCTCGACGCTGTATCAGGTGAAGAGCGGCGCGTGGGTGCCGATCGTGACCAAGGGCGGCGGCAACTAGGCGGTGCAATGGGCCGGCCGGCGCAGTACGGCCGGCTGAACCCTTCTCGAGGCAGCCGGTCTCACAGACTCGTAGTGGGTTCCGATACGGGTCTCGTGCGCGTCGACGGGACCGTCGCTGCGCACGCCGACACGTCAAGAACCGGCCGCCCTGTCTAGCCGATCGCCCGGATGCAATGGATTACGTCGAACACCTCAACACCACGCTTTTCCTCATGATCAACGCAAGTCTGCCGGCGCGCCCCGCGCTGGTGACGAGCGCGTTCTTTTTCGCCGAGTACCTGATCTGGGCGGTGCCGTGCGGGCTGGTCGCCGCGTGGCTGCTCGGACCGGGACCCTGGCGGCGCGCGGCGTTTCGCGCCGCGCTGGCCGCCATGCTGGCCTTCATCATCAGTTTCGCGATTGGCGTGGTGTGGCCGCATCCACGGCCCTTCGTGCTGGGCCTCGGCAACCAGTTGCTCGAACACGCCGCCGATTCCTCGTTTCCGAGCGACCACCTCACCCTCTGGTGGGCCATCGGCTTCAGCCTGCTCGCCCCACCCCATGGTCAACGCGCTGCGCCGCCGGTCCGGCTCACGGGCTTCCTGGTCGCGCTATTCGGACTGCCGATGGCCTGGGCACGCATCTATCTCGGCGTGCACTATCCGTTGGATATGATCGGCGCCTTGCTGGTGGCGCTGATCGGCGCAACCGGAGTCGCACTCTGCGAAGGACGCGTATTCGACACGTTGTTCGGCGCCAGCGTGCGGCTGTACCGGTTCGCGTTCGCGCCGTTGATCCGGCTCGGCTGCGCGAAGCGGTAGACCCGCGGCGTGGCCCGCACCACGACCTGCGACGAGGTATCGCGCTCGATCTTCACGAGCGACGCCTGCACTTCGTTGAACATATCGGCCGAGCAGACCTGGTGGATGAATTTCGTATGCAGGCGGCGCGTGATCTGCAGGACCCGCGTGTCCGGATCGAACACGTAGTGCGAGGCGTAATCGAAGTAGGTGTCTTCGACGCGCGCGTCGACCGGCAGATCGGTCACGCGCACCGTCGCCGGCAACGCGATCTGCGCGGTTTCGTCGAAGTCGCCGCCCACGCATACCCAGGGCTGCGTGCGTTGCGGCTCGGCCAGCCAGGTCTGCACCTGGCTCGCAATGCCGCCCGCGAAACTCGTGAGCGCGGGCAGCGCGGTGGTGCCGTCGGTCCACGTGAAGTGCTCGAGCGTGCCCTGGATCGTGGTGTCGAACGGTCCTTCGGTGGTCGAAACGTCGCTGGTGCGCAGTTGCGAGCTGCCGTGCAGACCCGTCTGCAATAGCCGGCTCGCCGCGACCTGCTGGGCGCGCTGATGGGTGGCGCGGCGGAACATGTTGCGTTCGAGTTCGGCTGTCGCGCCCGAGTCTTCCACCCGGTACGCGTACGCCGCCGCGCCGCTCTCGGTCACGTCGATCTGCAGCCGCACCGAGCGCGCGCGCGGCTGGACGGCCGGCGTGCGCGAGAGTATACCCTCGTCGACCAGCAGGACCGGCCGGTCCATCACAACGAGCGGCAGATAGCCGAAGGCGATGCCGCCCGCGGTCGTATCGGCATAAAGCCCAAACTGAGGAATCCAGACGATCGCGTGATTGATCGCGCTGTCGCCGTAACCCGGCACGTCCGGCAACGTGTAGTAAGGCCCGAGGTTGAGCAGCACCGCTTCGCTGCGGATGCCCACCGCGGCCAGCAAGGCGCTGTAGAGCGCGACGTGATCCTTGCAGTCGCCATAGCGGTTGTGCAGGATATCGATGGCCTTGTGCGGCACCGCCGCGGTCTCGCCGAGAAAGAGCGCCACGTAGCGCACATTCAGGCGCACCCAGTCGTACAGGATGCGAGCCTTTTCGCGCGGATCGACGGTGCCGGCCGTGAGCGACTGCGCGAGCCGGACGATGGCCGGGTCGCTCATGGTGGCGTCGGTGGCCGGACCCTTGTAGCGCGCGGCGAAGGTGGCGTAGTCCGGCACCGTCGAGACCATCAGCCGGTCGCCCCACGTCTCGTACCCTACCGCGCCGGACTCGATGGGCGCGTACGGCCCATGCCTGTAGTCGAACTCATAGCGGGTACGTCCCTGCTCCGTGACCGGCGGCACTTCGACGTAACCGCGGGCGTCGGCGTAGAGCGGCACGTCGGCGGGCAGATCGAAGATCAGCCGCTGCAGTTCGACCGGGTCGCGCGTCGGTTCGACGAGGTAGGCGAAGGTGCCGGCCTGCAGCGGCTTCGTGCGCGTCTTGCGAAACGCCAGGTGCACCCGCGAGCCGGGTTCCACGCCTGGGAAGATCACGGTCCGCAACACGCCGTCTTCGAAGGTCGGCGCGCCGGCCGAGCGCGGCTCCTGCACGTCGCGGATGCCGTCCGGGCCGACGGGACGCACGGTGCCATCCGGGTCGATGGTTGCGGCGCTGAGCAACTGCACCTTCTCGATGTCCTTGTTGAACCACACATAGCGCTGCGCGATATCGTCGACGCCGCTCGTCGTGTTCGCGCGCAGGACGGTGTCGTCGCGCTCCTCGACGGAGCCGTCTTTCTGGATCACAAAGTAGTGGACATCGCTTTCGACGGCGGAAGGGGCAAGGTCGTCGTTCGTCGCCGGAGTGGACGCGGCGAATACCGCCGGCCCCATGCACAGGCCGCCGACCACCCATGCCATAGCGGCGCACCGGCGCCGTGTGGAGCGCCTCATGCTGTGTGCGCCCTCACCCGCAGGCGACGCGCATCCGCGTCGTGGGATCGCCCGAACCCGCGCTGTGCGAGCGCCTGCTGCAAGTCTGCGGCGATGTTCCCCACGATGGCACCTCGTCCCGGTCGGTAGTGTGGTTGTAGCACATCGGCGCGCGCTGCGCCTCTCACCGCGCCCGCAGTTCCGCTCCTTCGTCATGGGCGAGCTTCGTAAAGAAGAACAACGAGCAAAACGTCAACACACCGACCACCGCAAACGCGGGCGAGAAATCGCGTGCCGTCAGATGCGCCGCGCTGCCGCCATGCAGATGCGCCGTCAACGCCAGCAGCGAGGCGGCGAACGCCACGCCGATGCTGATCGACAGTTGCTGCGCCATGCTCGAGAGCGCCGTGGCCCGGCTCATCATCGGCTTGGGCATATCCGAGTAACCGAGCGTGTTGAGCGTCACCATGCCGAGCGAATTGAACAGGCCGCCAAACAGCAGTACGACGAAGATCAGCAGATGCGGCGTGCTCGGCCGGAACAGCCCGTAGCCCGCGTAGAAGCATCCGGTGAGCGAGGTGGCGCCGATCAGCAGCGTGCGAAAGCCGATGCGGCGGATCGCCTGCTGCATCACCGCCCGCACGCTGAGCGAGCCGACCGCCGTCGCCACGCTCAACGAACCCGATTGCAGCGGCGACAAGCCGAAGCCGAGTTGCAGCATCAGGGGCAGCAGAAACGGCGAGGCGCCGATCGCGATACGCAACGGCATGCCGCCCACCACGGCGGTCCGATACGCCTTGTAGCGCAGCAGGCCCGGATCGATGATGGCGTCGTCGTGGCGGCGGCTATAGCGCCAGTAAGCGAGGATCGACAGCAGGCCGAGTCCGGCCAGCGCGAAGGTGACCGTCTGCGGCACCAGCCCGCGGCCCGCCGTATCGAGACCGCCGACCAACCCGACGAGCCCCGTCGAAAGCAGAATGAAACCGGCGAGATCGAAGCGCTCGTAGACGGGTTCGTGGGTATCGTCGATGAAGCTCATCGCCATCAGGACGCCCAGCACGCCGAAGGGGATGTTCAGCAGGAAGATCCAGCGCCATGAGGTGATCGTCACCACCAGGCCGCCGAGCAGCGGTCCGGCGAGCCGTCCGATGGCCCCCGGCACGGTGAACCAGACCATCGCCGCGACCATCCGCGCGGGCGGCACGCTGCGCAGCAGGATCAGCCGCCCGACCGGCACCATCATCGCGCCGCCCATGCCCTGCAAGATGCGGAAGATCACCAGTTGCGGCATGGTTTGAGCGAGACCGCACAGCGCCGAGCCGAGCGAGAACAGCGCGATCGCCGTGCAAAACACCCGGCGGGCGCCGAAGCGGTCGGCCAGCCAGCCGCTCGCCGGCAGGAACACGGCGAGGCTCAGCAGATAGGAGGTGATCGCCAGGTTCAGATGCAGCGTCTGCACCTGCAGCGAGCGGGCAATCGACGGCAACGCCGTCGCCATGATCGACGTGTCGAGGTTTTGCAGGAACAGCGGACAGGCGACGATAAGGGGAATGAGTCGGGAGCGATCGGTCATGCGCTCCCTTTTACCGCAAAACGCGGCGTCCGCAAAACGCGGCGTCCGCACAACGGGAGGCCGGGGACCGGCTCGCGCTAAAGCCGTCATCCGTTGCGCGAGCTCATCCGGCGTCTGTTACCGCGCCGGTTCGTCTACTGCCTCTGCCCTTCAACCCTCCGCGAGCGCACGCCGCAGCGACAGCGCAATCCCTTGCGCGGCAAACCGCACCTCCTCGAGCGACGGAAAGGTCGGCGCAATCCGCAGATGCCGGTCTTCCGGGTCGCGCCCGTACGGATACGCCGCGCCTGCCGGCGTCAGCACAAGCCCTGCTGCTGCGGCCAGCGCCACCGTGCGCTTCGCGTACCCCGGCGGCGTGTAGAGGCTGATGAAGTAGCCGCCGGCCGGCTCGTTCCATGTCACGCCCGGCAGGTCGCCGAGCTGCTCCTTGAACACAGCAGCAACCGCGGCGAATTTCGGACTCACCACCGCCCGATGACGCTCCATCAGCTGCTCGAGCCCGGCGCGGTCGCGCAGAAAGCGCACGTGACGCAACTGGTTCAGCTTGTCCGGGCCGATCGTGCGCACCGAGACGCGCTGCTGCCACGCGTCCACGTTGCGGCGCGAGCCGGCGAGGAACGCCATCGCCCCGCCGCCGATCGTCACCTTCGAGAGCGACGCGAACACCAGCGCGCGGTCCTCGTGTCCGGCAGCAGCGCAGGCTTCGAGCACGTTGAGCGTGCTGTGCCGCTGTTCCGTCAGATGGTGGAAACGGTAAGCGTCGTCCCACATCAGCCGGAAGTCCGGCGCCGCAGCCGGCATCGCCGCCAGACGCCGCACCACCTCGTCCGAGTAGATCGTGCCGCTTGGGTTGCTGTAGAGCGGCACGCACCAGATGCCCTTGATTGCCGGATCGCGCGCCACCTGCGCTTCGACGAAATCCATGTCCGGGCCGTCGTCGTTGATCGGCACATTGATCATGCGGATGCCGAGCGCCTCACAGATCGCGAAGTGCCGGTCGTAACCGGGCACCGGGCACAGAAAGGCGATGTCGTCGCGCTTGCGCCACGGCTCGCCGCCCGGCACGCCGAACAGCATCGCGAAGGCCAGCGTGTCGTGCATCAGTTCGAGGCTCGAATTGCCGGCCGCGACCACCTGGGCCGCCGGCACGTCGAGCAGCGCCGCGCCGAGCTCGCGCGCTTCGGGCAGGCCGAGCACGTGACCGTAGTTGCGGCAGTCGATGCCGTCGCGCGACAGGAAGCCCACCGTTCCCGCCTCGTCGAGCAGTGCGCGCGAGAGGTCGAGTTGTTCGGGCGCGGGCTTGCCGCGCGACATGTCGAGGCGCATGCCCAGTTGCTTGAAGTCGTCGTAGGTCGTCGGCATCGCGATGGTCTCCGGTGTTTGAACGATGTAGGGTTTGAGAAGCGCAGAACGCAGCGATTGTGCGTGATCCGCCCAGCAACGCCGCCAGTATGCCGACCGCCCCGCATTCAGACAAACGCGTTATATTGAACGTTTCGATCAGATTTTCTGATGCCTATGAAAGCCCTGGATCTCGACGTGCTGTCGATGGTCGTCGCCATCGCCGATGCCGGCAGCTTCGTACGCGGCGCAGCGCTGGTACACCGCTCGCAGTCCGCGCTCAGCATGCAGATCCGCGCGCTGGAAAGCGCGCTCGGCAAGCCGCTCTTCGTGCGCGGCCCGCGCAGCGTCACGCCCACCGCCGACGGCCAGGTGCTGCTCGCCTATGCACGTCGCATGCTGGCGCTGCGCGACGAAGCCTGGGCGTCGATGGTGCATCCCGAGGTCAAAGGACGAGTGGCGATCGGGGTGCCGGACGACTACGCGTCATCGCTGCTGCCCTCGGTGCTGCGCAAGTTTTCGGCGAGTTATCCGAAGGTCGAGATTCAGGTGATCGGCATGCCGAGTCATGCGCTGGCCCCGCTCGTCAAGGACAACAAGATCGACCTCGCCTGCGTGACCCGCATGAGGGGCTTGAGCGGCGACTTCATCCGTTTCGAACCGATGGTGTGGGCCGGCGCCGTGGCGAGCGGCCGCGAAATCTGGAAAGAGCGGCCGCTGCCGGTGGCGCTGTTCGGCGCGGGCAGCGTCGCGCGCGCGAATGCCATACATGCTCTGGAGCGGGCCAGGATTACCTATCGCACGTCGTACGAAAGCCCGAGTCTGATGGGTCTCTTCAGCATGGTCGAAGCCGGACTCGCCGTGGCCCCGCTCGCGCGCTGCGCGGTGCCCGGCCATTTCGTGCAACTGGGGCGGCCGCACGGCCTGCCGGTTCTGCCCGAACTGGAAATCGTGCTGGCCCGCAGCGCCCGTTCGAACCGGCCGCCCTGCGATTTCCTTGCGGAGCAGATTCTCACCGAGCTGCGGTTGTGATGAAGGGGGCCGCGCGTGCGGAGTGGCGCGTGGCAATGCGCGTCCAACCCGGCAATCTGCTGCGATGGCTTTTTTCGAAGCTGCAAACGCTCGTTAGAAATGCGGTGCCCCCTGTAGAATATTTCGCCGTACAGGCTGCGCGGACACGGCGTACATGGCGGCATCCGCTGCATGCGTGGTGAAACGCCGCTGTGAGGCCGCGTCACACCACGTCACACGACGCGCCCCCACGCGACGCGAAGCCAATACCCCGACACCCCCAGCACCAACTCCACGAATTGAAGGCCCGTTGATATGCAAACTAGTCCGCTCAAGATTGCCGTGCTGTTCGGCGGCACCAGCGAGGAACGCGAAGTCTCGATCGCCAGCGGCGCGCAGGTCGTGCTTGCGTTGCGCGCGGCGGGACACGACGTGCTCGCCATCGATACGTCGCGCGGGCTGCTGGGCGGCGAAGACGAAGTGCGCTTTCTCAGCTCACGCGTCAATGAAGCGCCGCCCGCCTCCGAGGCGCTGGCGATGATCCGCGCGGGACAGTCCAACGCGCTGCAGGCGGCGACGCTCGCCGGGGTGGATGTCGTATTCGTCGCCTTGCACGGCGGCACCGGCGAAGACGGCACCATCCAGGCCATGCTCGATCTCGCCGCGTTGCCGTACACCGGCAGCGGCCATCTGGGCAGCGCGCTCGCGATGGACAAGGACATGGCCAAGCGGCTCTTCGTGAGCGCCGGCATTCCCACCGCGCGCTGGCTGATGGCGCCGGTCGAGCCCGGGGTCGCGGGCGAGCAACTGGGTTACCCGCTCGTCGTCAAACCGAATAGCCAGGGCTCGACCGTCGGACTTTCGGTGGTGCGCTCCGCGGATCAGCTCGCGGACGCCATCGCGCTCGCCGGCGCTTACGACAGCGAAGTCATGCTGGAGCAGTTCATCGCCGGCCGCGAAATCACGGTGGGCGTACTCGGCGATGAAGCGTTGGCGGTGGGAGAAATCGTCATGGATCCGAACGCGGTGTTCGATTACAAGGCGAAGTACCAACCCGGCGCGGTGCGTGAAATCTTTCCGGCGGACTTGCCGGAAGACATCGCCGAGCAGGCTCGCGCGCTGGCGCTGCGCGCGCATCGCACGCTGAAGCTGGACGGTTATAGCCGCTCCGATTTCCGGCTGGATAGCCACGGGGTGTTGTGGTGTCTGGAAGTCAATACGCTGCCGGGCATGACCGCGACCAGCCTGCTGCCGCAGTCGGCGCAGGCGCGCGGCATCGCCTTCAGCGAACTGTGCGACCGCATCTGCCGGTTGGCAATCGAGCGGCATAGCAAGCGCAAGTGAGCTGACCTTCCTCCCTTCACTCGCTCTCGCCCAGCCTCACCAGCAGCGCCTGCAGTTTCTCCACGTGCCGCATCAGCAGATGCCGGTGCTTTTCGATCTGCTCGAGCCGGCCGGTGAGATCGGCATGATCGGTGTCCTCCAGATCCGAAGCCGCGATCACGTCCTCGACCTTGGCGCGCAACGCGGCCAGTTCGACCGGCGGACTCGCCAGATGCCGCTCGAAACGGCGCACGTCCTGCACCGCCAGATCGCGAACCTTGCGAAAGTGCGCCTGACGCCGATGCGCCTCGACGTCGAAGGTCTCCTCCTCGATGCGGCGCGCGGGCCCCGGCTGACCGAAGATGGGCTCAGGCGGCCGCAGCACCGATTTCTTGCGCGCCGGATGCGCCGTGCCGCGAAAGCGCGCGAGCGGCGTTTCGTTGTCGATCGCCTCGCGGGCGTTGGCGGGAATCTCCTGCTCGTGATGCGGCGTGTTCATCCAGCCGGCCGGCAAGCCGGTGACCGCTTCGACCCCGCGCACGAACTCCTCGTTGAATTCGCGCTGACCCGACAGCATCAGTTTCAGATAGCTTGCGGAGAACGTCATCATCCGCGCGAGACGCGTTGCCGCGCCGACCTCCTGGGTCAGCACCACCAGATTTGCCCGCCAGATGGGAAGCAGGGACTCGTCGGAATCTTCCATTGCTGGGTCTTCCATCTTTTCTCGCCCGATTAGTCTGTTACGTCCGCGCGGGCTCGCTGCCCACGCGCGTCGTGTTCGTCAAAGGGTAGTCGCTTCGCCATGCCGCACGCAACCGGTATGTCCCGGAGAGTGTGACGTAACGTAACTGGCGTAACGGCGATGCAAACAGGCGCCCGTTACGCCCCCCTGGATTGACACGCCGCGGGCGGCCGCGTTCCGGCCTGGCGGCGCGGTCGCATAGCCCATGCATTGATCAGACGTATGCGGCACGAATCGTGCTGCTCAGCAGGCTCTGCCAACCCGTCCCAACAAAGGGAAAATATGATGAAGAAAGCGATCCTTGCCTGCGCCGCGGCGCTGACCGCCCTCTGCGTCATGGTGCCGGCGCATGCCGACGACCATCACCATCCGGTGTGCCATAAGGTCCACGTACACGGGCACTGGGAGAAACGCTGCCATTGATGTCAATGGCCGGCCCCCGCCTTGCGCGGGGGCGTCCCTAACGACGGCGCGAGCCGCGCCGCGCCCTCAAGCCGCGGCGACGTGATCCAGTGCTGTCTGCACCAGCGTCTTCAGTAACGGTTCGACCTGTGCCGCAAGCTTTTCGTCGTACGCATACGGCATCTGCTCTTCCATATACGTAATTTGCGTCAATTCGAGCTGCACCGCGTGTACGCCCTCGGCCGGCTGGCCGTACTGACGCGTGATGTAGCCGCCCTTGAAGCGGCCATTGGCGATTGTCGAATAGCGACCGTGCTGTTCGACCACCGCAGCCAGCGCCTCGGCCAGGCCCGGCGCAGCACTCGCGCCGTTCGACGTGCCGAAGTTGAAATCCGTCAGCCGTCCTTCGAAGAAACGCGGCACATGCGAGCGGATCGAATGCGCCTCCCACAGCAGCACCTTGCCGTGTTTCGCCTTCAGCGCCGCCAGGTGCGCCACGAGCGCCTCGTGATACGGCTTCCAGTAGCGTTCGCGGCGGCGCGCTACTTCGGTGTCGTCGGGCAAGTGGCCGTCGAGATACAGCGGCTCCTTGTCGAACGTGTCGACGGGCAAAAGGCCTGTCGTGTCCTGGCCCGGATAGAGATTCGCGCCGTCAGGCGGGCGGTTCAGATCGACCACATAGCGCGCATTGTTTGGCATCAGCATCGACGCGCCCAGCTCGCGTGCAAAGCCATACAGGCGGTCGAGATGCCAGTCGCAGTCTTCGGTGCGCGCGGCGGCGGGCGTCATCGTAGCGGCGATGTCCGCGGGAATATTGGTGCCCACGTGGGGAATCGAAATCAGCAGCGGCAGGCTTCCCTCGTGCAGCGAAAAAACCGGTGGGGTGTTCGAAGCAGTCATGTCAGTCCAGAATCAATGAAATCGGGGCAAGGTTGCAACAGCTTACCCGAGTCGCGCGTTGACGTATTTCGCCTGATGCATCGCTTGATGGATCACTTGAGCAGCTCGGCGAGCGCAACCCGGTACTGCGCGTACGCGCGCTCTTCATCGCGATGCCGGCGATTCTCGACGACCTTCTCGCCGCCGGCATACACGTCGCGAATCGGCGTCTCGCCATGCTCGCAGAATACAACGCCGGAAAGCCAGGCGTCCGGGGCATGCTCGGCGATGCTGGCATGATCGCCGTCCAGCGCGAGAAAATCGGCGCGCTGCCCTGCCCGCAAACCGTTGACGGCGCGACCCGTGGCATGCGCACCGCCGTCGAGCGCGGCGGCAAAGAGGCGATCGGCGACAAACGGCGCCTCGGCCGAGGCCAGCACGTTGCGCTGCCGGCGCGACAAGCGCTGGCCGTATTCCAGCAGCCGCAGTTCCGCACGCCAGTCCACGCCGATATGGCTATCCGAACCGATGCCGAAGCGCCCCTTCTCTTCCAGATACGCGTGCGCCGGGAAAATGCCGTCGCCGAGATTGGCTTCGGTCGTCAGGCACAGCCCCGCCACCGCGCCGCTTGTGGCCAGCGCGCGCGTTTCGTTCGCATCGACGTGGGTCGCATGCACGAGACACCAACGGGAATCGACATGGAAACGTTCGAGCAGCCATTGCACCGGACGCGCGCCTTCGGTCTCGAGACAGGCGTCGACTTCCGCGGTCTGCTCGGCGATATGGATATGCACCGGCGCACCCGGCAGGTCCGTGTCGAGACCGTCGAGCAGACTGCGCAGCGATTGCTCCGAGACCGCCCGCAACGAATGCGGCGCCACGCCGTAGCGCAGCGCCGCGCTTTCGGGGCGCGCCGCACGCAGCTTGGCCAGCAGATCGAGCAGGCTCTCGGGCGTATTGATGAAACGCTGCTGATCGGCCCGCGGGGCGCGCGCGCCGAAGCCGCTGTACTGGTAGAGCACCGGCAGCATCGTCATGCCGATGCCGCTCGTCTGCGCCGCATCCACCACCCGCTCGGCGAGTTCGGCCGCGTTGACGTAACGGCTGCCCTCCGGCGTGTGATGCACGTAATGGAACTCGCACACCGAGGTATAGCCCGCCTTCAGCATCTCGATGTACAGCCACTGCGCGACAGCGGCCAGTCCTTGCGGCGAGATCTTCGCGGCGAAGCGGTACATCAGGTCGCGCCAGCTCCAGAAGTTGTCGGTGGCGTTTGCACGGTATTCCGTGAGACCCGCCATCGCACGCTGGAACGCATGCGAATGCAGGTTCGGCATGCCGGGCAAGACGGGACCGGCGGCGCGAGCGACGCCGACGGGCGGCGCGCCCGTATCCGGCGTAACGTGGGTGAGCGTGCCGCCGGCGTCCCACTCGAGCAGCACGTTGCGACGCCAGCCGTCCGGCAGATACGCGTGGTCGGCGAACAGCGCGTGACGGGTTGCTTGAGTCGACGCCTCGGTCGATGTAGGTGCCGGCGCTCGATTCGAATCAGTCATCTTCAGACCTTGAGGGGGGTTCGACTTGGGGTTTGGCACGGCGGTTAGCGCCGGCGTTGACACCGCGTTCAGCGCGTAACAGGCGCCGTCACGGCCGCCGTCGCGGGCCGCGTATAGACCGTCTCGCCGGCCCGCACCACACGCGCGCACAGCGGACGCCCGATCCAGTACGCCAGCTCAGCGAGCGTATCGACGGACCACACGGCGAAATCCGCCGCGCGTCCGACCGCCAGCGCGCCGTGCCGATCCGCGGCTCCAAGCGCGCGCGCCGCGTGTTGCGTCACGCCTTGCAGCACTTCGGGCACGGTCATGCGAAACAGCGTGGTCGCCATGTTCATCATCAGCAGCAGCGAGGTGGTGGGCGACGTGCCGGGGTTGCTGTCGGTGGAGATCGCGATGGGCACTTCGTAGCGGCGTAGCAGATCGAGCGGCGGCAACTGCGTCTCGCGGATGAAGTAGTACGCGCCGGGCAGCAGCACGGCGACCGTGCCGCTCGCTTTCATCGCGGCCACGCCTGCTTCGTCGAGAAACTCCAGATGATCCGCGGACAACGCGCGATGACCCGCCGCGAGCGCCGTTCCGCCGCTATTGGACAACTGCTCGGCATGCATCTTCACCGGCAGCTTGTAGCGCTCGGCCGCGGCGAAGACACGCTCGCTTTGCGCGAGCGAAAAGCCGATGCGTTCGCAGAACACATCGACCGCATCGACGAGACCCTCGTCGGCCAGCGCAGGCAGCATGCGCTCGCAGACTTCGGCGATGTAGTCGTCGGCTCGCCCGGCGAACTCCGGCGGCAACGCATGCGCGCCGAGAAAGGTCGTGTAGACCGACACCGGATACTGCTCGCCGAGACGGCGCGCGACACGCAGCATCTTGCGCTCGCTCGCCAGGTCAAGGCCATAGCCGGATTTGATTTCGACAGCGGTCACGCCTTCGGCGAGCAGCGGTTCGAGCCGCGCGGCGGACGCGCGGAACAGGCTGGCTTCATCGGCGGCGCGGGTCGCGCGCACCGTCGAAACAATCCCGCCGCCCTGCCGCGCGATCTCTTCGTAGCTCACGCCCGCGAGCCGCTGGGCGAACTCGTCGGCGCGCTGGCCGCCGTACACCAGATGGGTATGGCAATCGACAAGGCCCGGCGTCACCCACGCGCCACCGAGGTCTTCGCGCGGCCACGCGGCGTAGTCAGCGGGCAAATCGCTCGCTGCACCGAGCCAGGCAATCCGGCCGTCGTGCACGGCGATGGCCGCGTCGGCCAACGTGTGATGAGGATCGCCCTGCGGGCAAAGCTTCAGGTGATGCCAGACGGTTTGCTTCATCGCGTGCTCGTTTGCAGCTAGTTGCGGTTCCGTGAATGCGAGGTCCGATGCGGGACCGGACTCGCCGTATGGGTGTTCACGCGTAATGCAGGCGGATCGCGAGCAACGCACCCTCGCCGCTCAGTTTGCACGCGAGGGCCTCGGGTGCGTCGATCTGCAGCGTGTCGTCCGTCACCAGCGTCAGCGGAGCGGCGTCGCCCAGCGTTACTTCGAGCGAGCCGGCCGCGCAAAACAGCAGCACGACATCAGCGGACAGATGGCGCGTCGATGCGGCGCTCGCGCGATGCTCACCCTCGCCTCGCCATACCTCGACCTCGCCGGTTGCCGCGCCACGCCGCACCATCAGGTTGAAATCGCGCGTGGCCCCGTCGACGAGACGCGCGTCGATCGCGGCCTCGCCGGCAAAACGGGCGATGTCGAGCGCTTGCGTCAGCGCATGGGTCGGCCCTTGCGCTTCATCGAGCAGCATACCCGCGCCCGACAACAACACCAGCGTGCGGTCGATGCCGTCAAAACGCGAGAACGGCCCCGCCTGCGCGACGTCCGCGATGCTCACGCGCCAGACGAACGCGTCGAGCCCCGCACCTGCGGGAAACGCGGCCACCTCACGCGTGACCCCGCCGCCGTTTTTCCACGGCGTGGCCACGAGATCCACGCCACGCAGCAGCGTCGCAGCAACACGGCGCGTCACGATCAACGGCCCAGCATCGGCAGGTTCAATCCCACCTCGCGCGCCGTCTCCTGCGCGAGTTCGTAGCCGGCATCCGCATGACGCATCACGCCCGTGGCCGGATCGTTGAACAGCACGCGGCCGAGGCGCCTGGCCGCTTCATCCGTGCCGTCGGCCACGATCACCACGCCCGAGTGCTGGCTAAAACCCATGCCCACGCCACCACCGTGATGCAGCGACACCCACGTCGCGCCACCTGCCGTATTCAGCAACGCGTTGAGCAGCGGCCAGTCGCTAACGGCATCCGAGCCGTCCTTCATCGATTCGGTTTCGCGGTTCGGGCTCGCCACCGAACCGGTATCCAGATGGTCGCGCCCGATCACGACCGGCGCCTTCAATTCGCCGTTCTTCACCATCTCGTTGAACGCTTGCCCGAGGCGATAACGATCCTTCACGCCGACCCAGCAGATTCGCGCCGGCAGACCCTGGAACGCAATGCGTTCGCGCGCCATGTCGAGCCAGTTGTGCAGATGCGCGTCGTCGGGAATCAGTTCCTTGACCTTGGCATCGGTCTTGTAGATGTCCTCAGGATCGCCCGACAGCGCGACCCAGCGGAACGGGCCCTTGCCCTCGCAGAACAGCGGGCGGATATACGCCGGCACGAAGCCCGGGAAATCGAAGGCGTTGTCGACGCCCATTTCCAGCGCCATCTGGCGGATGTTGTTGCCGTAGTCGAGCGTGGCGGCGCCGCGTTCCTGCAGCGTCAGCATCGCCTTGACCTGCTCGGCCATCGATTGCTTGGCGGGCTTGACGATGCTGTCCGGCGCCGTCTTCTGACGCTCGCGCCAGTCTTCCACGCTCCAGCCTTGCGGCAGGTAGCCGTTGATCGGATCGTGCGCGCTGGTCTGGTCCGTCACGCAGTCCGGCGTGATGCCGCGTGTGACGCATTCGGCGAACACGTCCGCCGCATTGCCGAGCAAGCCGACCGAAACCGGCTTGCCGGTTTGCTTCGCCTCTTCGACGATCGCCAAGGCTTCGTCAAGCGTCTTCGCCTTGCGGTCCACGTAACGGGTCTTCAGACGGAAGTCGATGCGCGTCTCGTCGCATTCCACCGCGATCATCGAGAAGCCGGCCATGGTCGCCGCGAGCGGCTGCGCGCCGCCCATGCCGCCGAGACCGCCGGTCAGGATCCAGCGGCCCTTCGGATCGCCGTTGAAATGCTGGTTCGCCACCGAGAAGAAAGTCTCGTAGGTGCCCTGAACGATCCCCTGGCTGCCGATGTAGATCCAGCTGCCCGCCGTCATCTGGCCGTACATCATCAGGCCCTTGCGGTCGAGTTCGTGGAAGTGTTCCCACGTCGCCCAGTGCGGCACGAGGTTCGAATTCGCCAGCAGCACGCGCGGCGCGTCGGCATGCGTCCTGAACACGCCGACCGGCTTGCCCGATTGAATCAGCAGCGTCTCGTCGTCGTTGAGGTCCTTCAGCGTGGCGAGAATCTGATCGTAGCAATCCCAGTTACGCGCCGCGCGGCCAATGCCGCCGTACACCACGAGCGCATGCGGATGCTCGGCGACTTCGGCGTCCAGATTGTTCTGGATCATCCGGTAGGCGGCTTCCGTGAGCCAGCTCTTGCAGGTCTTGTCCGCACCGCGCGGGGCGCGGATGCTGCGGGTGGGGTCGAGACGCGGGTCGATGTGCTTGGGGTTGTTCATGGTGGCCCTCGGAGGCTGGAAAGTACTCGGGAATCAGGTCAAAAAACGCAGAGCGGATAAGCGAAATCAGAAGTGTCCGGTGAAGCGGTAACGGCTGCCGGGATGCCAGAGATTGGCCACCGAAGCGACCAGGCTCTGCGACCACGTGCGACGATGCAGCACGAGGCACGGTTCGAGTTCGTCCATGGTCAGCAGTTGCCGGGTATCGGCATCCGCCACGGACGCTTCAATGCGGTATTCGACGCGCTGCAGCGGCGCGACGCGCACCAGGTACTGGTTCGGCGTGGTGTTGGTGAAGTCCTGCAACGCGTACTCGGGCGCGACCGCCGGGTTGACCCAGCGTTCTTCGAGCTGCACCGGCTCGTCGTTTTCGAAATGCAGCACACGCGAGTGAAACACCGGGCTGCCGGCACTCACCTGCATCTCGTCGGCGAGCGCCTCGTCGGCAATCGCCGCGCCGATATGCAGCACCTTCGCCTGATAACGATGACCACGCGCGACGATCTCGTCGGAAATGCTGCGGATCGCCACCAGCGTCGATTCGTACTTCGGCCGCGCCACAAAGGTGCCCGAACCCTGCACGCGCGTGAGCACCTGCTCGGAGGTGAGCTCGCGCAGCGCGCGGTTGACCGTCATGCGCGCCACGTTGAACTCGCGAGCGAGCTCGTTTTCCGAAGGGACCTGGTCGCCCTCACCCCATTCGCCCGCGTGAATGCGGGCGAGGATGAAGTCCTTGATCCCCTGATAGGCCGGTGCGTTCATGCTCGATGTGCCGTGAGTGCGATGCGTGCCGTTAGCCTGCTTACTGTTCCGACGGGAACGCGAACGGGCTGTGCGCGGCGATCGTGCCGTTCTGCACGAGACGCGTGACCGCGGCGATATCCGGCGCGAAGTAGTGATCGAGTTCGTAATGCGCGACTTCGTGGCGCACCGTGTTCATCACATGCTGCAGGCTCGGACTGGTCTGGTGCGGCGCGCGCAGGTCGACGCCCTGCGCGGCGGCGAGCAGTTCGATCGAGAGAATGTTGGCGGTGTTCTCGGCGATATCGCCGAGCTTGCGCGCCGCAAACGTCGCCATCGACACGTGGTCTTCCTGGTTCGCGGAGGTAGGCAGCGAGTCAACCGAAGCCGGATGCGCGAGCGTCTTGTTCTCCGAGGCGAGCGCCGCCGCCGTGACGTGCGCGATCATGAAGCCGGAGTTCACGCCGCCATCGCGGACGAGAAACGGCGGCAGACCGGACAGCGTCGAATCGATCAGGAGTGCGATGCGGCGTTCGGCGAGCGCGCCGATTTCGGCCGCGGCCAGCGCGAGATTGTCGGCGGCGAACGCTACCGGCTCGGCGTGGAAGTTACCGCCCGACAGCACTTCGCCGGTGTCCGGGAAAATCAGCGGGTTGTCCGACACGGCGTTGGCTTCGATCAGCAGCACGTCGGACGAATGGCGCATCTGGTCGAGGCACGCGCCCATCACCTGCGGCTGGCAGCGCAGGCTGTACGGGTCTTGCACCTTGCCGCAATCGCGGTGCGACAGGTTGATGCCCGAGCCGTCGAGCAGCGACCGGTAGGCCGCTGCCGCTTCAATCTGGCCTTGATGACCGCGCAGGTCGTGGATGCGATGGTCGAACGGCGCGACCGAACCGGCCGCCGCGTCCACCGACAGCGCGCCCGCCACGAGGGCGGTGCGGTACAGGTCTTCGATCGCGAACATGTTGTACAGCGCGAGCGCGGTCGAGGCTTGCGTGCCGTTCAGCAGCGCGAGGCCTTCCTTGGCTTGCAGCGTGAGCGGCTTGAGGCCGGCGAGGCGCAGGCCTTCGGTAGCGGCGATACGCTCGCCCTTGGCGACCACATCGCCGACGCCCAGCAGCGCGGCCGACATATGCGCGAGCGGCGCGAGGTCGCCCGAGGCGCCCACCGAACCCTTGACCGGAATCACCGGCAGCACGTCGGCGTTGAACAGCGTGATCAGCGCGTCCATCACTTCGCGGCGAATGCCCGAGTGGCCGCGGCCGAGGCTCGACAGCTTGAGCGCGATCAGGAGACGCACGACCGGACGCGACATCGGCTCACCCACGCCGACCGCATGCGAGAGCACCAGATTGCGTTGCAGCAGCTCGAGCTGCTCATGCGGGATGTGCGTGCTGGCGAGACGCCCGAAACCCGTGTTGATGCCGTAAGCGGGCTCACCCTTCGCGGCGATGTCGGCGACGGCCTGCGCGCAGGCGTCGATGGCGGCAAAGCTGGCGGGATCGAGTTGCAGCGTGACCTGTTCACGGGCGATCTGGCGCAGTTGCGGGAGAGTCAGGTGGCCGGGCTTGAGAATCATCATGGAAGAGTCCTGTCTATACAATTTGAGAGAAGTCTAGCGGCGTCAGCTTGTATATACAACTTATTTTCAATGCTCTGGTGTTAGGGGTTTCCCGAGGGGTTCATTGGGTCCCTTCGTGGCTGCTGGCATGGTTTTCGCAGAGATTCCCGGGGGCGGTGCATGACGATGCGCCAAGGGTGGGCATCTGCCCCAAGTCCATCATTTTGCGATGACTTGTATATACACGTTTGAGGGGATGGGTGGCAAGCGGACAAAAAGAGAGGAACGGGCCCGAGGCGTTGCGCCTCGGCCTGGTGTTCGCCGCGTGGCCCCTGTTAAAGCTGCAACCGCTCCCCGATGAAATCCAGAAACGCCTGCACCCGCCCCGCCAGCGACGCGCTCTGATAAAACACCGCACTGATCGGTTGCCGGTCGTCAACCAGCATGTCTTCGAGAATCCGCACGAGCCGCCCGTCGCGCACGTCCGCGAGCGTCATGAAATCGGACAGGCAGGCGATGCCGCTATCGGCCAGCGCCAACTGGCGGATCGTCTCGCCGCTCGAGGCCGTCATGGACGGCGCAATCTTCAGCGCAGCACGCTCGCCATCGCGCAGCGGCCAGCGGTTCAAGTGGTCGGGCGCGGTAAAGCCGATCAGACGATGCGCACGCAACGCCTCGACGGCATCCGGCTCGCCCCACTCCGCCAGATAGCCCGGACTCGCCACGATGCGCCGCTTGCTGCTGCCGAGCGAGCGCGCATGCAGCGTCGAATCCTGCAGCACGCCGATCCGGATCGCGATGTCCACCGTCTGCTCGAGCAGGTCGACCACCCGCTCGTTGCTGGTCAGCTCCAGCTGGATCTCCGGATACAGCGCCGAAAACGCCTTCATATGCGGCGCAATGCAATGGAGCATGAAGGGTGACGCCGCATCCACCCGCAGACGTCCGCTCGGCCGCTCGCGCCGCCGGGCGACGGATTGCTCGGCCTCTTCCATCGCATCGAGAATCGTGCGCGCCCGGCCAAGGAACAACACGCCCTCTTCCGTGAGCTGCAGCCGGCGCGTCGTGCGGCGGATCAAGGCGGTGTCGAGCTTCTTCTCAAGCCGCGTCAGCGCGCGGCTCACGCCCGACACCGTCTGCTGCAGCTTTTCGGCGGCGGCCGTGATCGAGCCGCTGTCGATCACGGTGACGAAGACCAGCAATTCGTCGGTGGACGTTTTCATTGTTGATTTCAAGTCAAGATTGATTTGAGACTAACACGCTTTTTGCCAGAATCAAGACGGCGGATACTGGCTCCATTGCAGCGGGATCCCAACCGGTCCCGTCCTCTCAGTTACCAGGAGAACCTCTTGAATATTTTCATCACCGGCGCCAGCGGTTTTATCGGCGGCTCGATTGCCGCCGGCTTCGTGCGCGCCGGACACCGCGTGCGTGGCCTGATCCGCAACCCTGAACACGCGGCCGAACTCAAGCGCCTCGGCATCGAACCGGTCGTCGGCACGCTCGACGACCGCGCGCTGCTGATCGCCGAAGCCCGCGCCGCGGATGCTGTCGTCAACGCGGCCAGCAGCGATCATCGCGCGGCCGTGGAGGCGCTGATCGAAGGACTCGCCGGCTCCGGCAAGCCGTTTCTGCATACGAGCGGCTCGAGCATCGTCGGCGATGCGTCGGGTGGCGAAGCCGGCGCGGCCGCGATCTTTCATGAGGATGCCTTGCCCGAACCGACCGCCGATAAGGCCGCCCGTGTCGGCATCGACCGTCTGGTGCTCGAAGCGGCGCAGCAGAACATTCGCTCGGCAGTGCTATGCAACACGTTGATCTACGGCCACGGTGCCGTGGCCGGCAGCGCCAGCGTGCAACTGCCGCGTCTCGTGCGCCAGGCGCAGAAAAGCGGTGTCGTGCGGCACGTGGGGAGCGGCGGCAATATCTGGTCGAACGTACATATCGACGATGTGGTCGATCTGTATCGCCTCGCGCTGGAGAAAACGCCCGCCGGCACGTTCTACTTTGTCGAGAGCGGCGAGGCGTCGTTTCGCGACATGAGCGCCGCCATCGCCCGTGCGATGAAACTGGGCCCGGCGCAAGACTGGCCGCTCGCCGACGCCGAGCAGGAATGGGGTTACGAAATGGCTAACTACGGGCTCGGCTCGAATAGCCGGGTGCGCGGCGAACGTGCGCGCAAGTTGCTGGGATGGCAACCGCGGCGCACCTCGGTGGAGGAATGGATCGAGCGGGAGATGATGTAATCCGTGTAAGCGATTCTGTTGCGAATCCGTAAGCTCAACTCGCTAGAATCCCGCGCAATGAATGGACCGATTCGTCAATGCGAGTCGGTCGCTGAGCCCGGATTCCCCGATGAGCCTCGCGCTAAATTTCGATTGGCTGACCAACCTGCTGGCGATCCTGTTCGTCGTAGCGTGCCTCTATGATGCGCGCTACGACGAGTACGGCACCTTGACGCTGTCGGCGGCGGCGATGGGACTCGTCGTCATGGCAATCGAACTGTTCCTCCGGCCTGCCTTCGAAATGTCCCTGTAGCGCACAGGACGGCGCCGCCCATTCACCCGGGCAGCGCCGCCGGGACCGCCGGCATGCCGGCTTGCCCCGCCCCTCACAAAACCGCGGCCACTTCCGGCGGCGCCCGGCGGAAGCCCCGCGTGAGCCAGCCGAGATAGACCAGTCCCAGCACGAACCAGATCGCGCCCAGCACCAGCGCCGTTTTCTCCAGGCTCACCAGCAACCACAGATCGGCCAGCGCACCCAGCACCGGGAACAACAGGCCGCCGAACACACCGATGGCCCGCGCACCACCTCTCGCGAGAAAGTACTGGCGCACCACGCACAGGTTGACCGCGGTGAACGCGAGAAACGCGCCGAAGTTGATGAACGACGTGGAGGTCGCGACGTCGAGCTTCAGGGCAATCAGGCCAACAGCACCGGCAATCGCGATGTTGATCGCCGGCGTCTTGAACTTCGGATGCACGAAACCGAAGATGCGCCTCGGCAGCACTTCATCGCGACCCATCGCATACAGCAGACGCCCCACGCTCGCCTGAGCCGAAATCCCCGAAGCGAATTGCGCGAGAATCAGCCCGGCCAGGAATACCGTCACGAAGATATCGCCGCCCACTTTGCGCGCCACTTCGAAGGCCGCGGAATCGGGATCCTTGAACACCGCGCCCGGATGCGCAAGCTGCACCGTATAGGCCGCAATCACGAAGATCGCCCCGCCGATCAGCGCAATCAGTACGATCGCACGCGGCATGGTCTTCTCGGGTTCAATGGTTTCTTCGGTCAGCGTCGAGACCGCATCGAAGCCGAGGTACGAATACGCGGCGATCGCGGCGCCGGCCATCGTCGCGGAGAACGGCACGTGCGGCTTGAAGAACGGCTCGGCGGAGATCAGGCCACCCGGTCCCATTGCCGCCGTCACATAGTGGCAGCACAGCACCACGAACAGTGCGACGATCGCCAGTTGCACCACCATCAGCACGATGTTGAAGCGGTTCGCCAGTTCGATACCGAGGATGTTCAGCACGCTCGTCAACACGATGAAGGCCACGATCCAGATCCAGCTCGGCACCTGCGGAAAAGCCGCGTTCAGATAGGCGGCGCCGATCAGCCAGATCACCATCGGCAGGAAGAAATAATCGAGCAGCGTCGCCCAGCCGATCATGAAGCCCAGATGCGCGCTGAAGGTCTTGCGCGTGTACGTGTAGGCCGATCCCGCTACCGGGAAGAGCCGCGCCAGCTTGCCGTAGCTCAACGCAGTGAACACGATGGCGATCAACGCAATCAGATAGGCAAGCGCCGCCGTGTCGTCGCTCGCGCTGGCGAGCACGCCGTAGGTGCCGTAGACGATCAGCGGCGCCATATAGGCAAGACCGAACAGCAACACCGACGGCAGGCCGAGTGTGCGCTTGAGATGGGTGGTTTGCGTGCCCGCGCGTTCGGCGGGGGATGTAGTGCTCATGCAGTGTCTCCTTCATGATATTCGCCGGCCAGACTGGCCAGACGAACGGCCTGTATTGCGCGTGATAGGGTGTGATACGGACGTGCCGCATCACCCGGTTGGTGAAACAGGTTGAGTGCTGCAACTTCAGGTATTGAAACGCCGCGTCTGACGACAGCGGCTTGCGCAAGCGCCGGGTCGGCGCCTGCGCCCTAACGGATCACGCGGGCACGCCGGCCGTCGTCGCCCTCGAGCGTCTCGAGATCCAGTGCGATGCGCGCGTCATGCAGGTAGCGATAATGTTCACGCGCTCCTTCGAGCCGCGCCGGATCGAGCGTCGCCGGCAGCACCGTCTCCGCGGCGCCCGCTTCGCAGACGACGTCGCCGAACGGATCGATCAGTGCCGACTCGCCGGGGAAGACCAGGTTGTCGTCCCCGCTTCCCGTGCGGTTGACGAGCGCGGCGAACATCTGGTTTTCCATCGCCCGCGCCACGATCGCGCGGCGATGCACCGGGCCGAACGGATCCATATTGCCGTTGGTCACGAGCAGCAGGTCGGCGTCGAGCGAGGCGAGCGCGCGCGCGGTCTCGGGGAATTCAATGTCGTAGCAGATCAGCATGCCCACCGTCATGCCCTTGAAGCGGCACACTTCGTAGCGGTCGCCCGGTTCGAACACGCCGACATCCGACGCCCACAGGTGCGTCTTGCGATAGCGCAGCGCCAGCTCGCCCCGCTCGTCGATGAGTACTGTCGTGTTGTAGAAGCGGCCGCCGTCGCGCTCCGCGAGCCCTACCGCGACGGCCACACCCGCCGCACGCGCGGCGTTGCGCACGCGGGTCAGGGCGGCGCCGTCGAGCGGCTGCGCGATATCGGCGACCGTGTCGCGAGTCGGGAAGCCCGATAGGGTCGTTTCGGGAAAAACGATCAGATCCGTACCGGCCGCGCGCTTCGCGATCACGTCGAGCACGCGTTGTACATTGGGAGCGACCGCGCCATCCTGAATCGGAATCTGCGCCAGTTCGAGCTGCATTGATGTCTCCTGTGTCGACCCGGGTTAGCGCTTTGGCGTTGACTCGGATCCCATGCGAATTGTTGCGCCTTGCCAGTCCGCTTCATGGACGACGGCAGATTGTTTCGGCCGCCTGTGAAGCTTCGGGCTATTATCACCAGACATATTTATCGGGGAATCACCCGGCTGGGTTACCCTCAACGGAGCAGGCATGGAACTCGAATGGCGCGACCTCGCCTTTCACCGCGAAATTGGCGCAGTCATCGAGGCGCTCGACAGCACGCAGTTCTGGACCCGGCTTACCCGCGCGCTGGAACGCTACGTGCCCTTCGATAATTGGGTGGCACTGCGTTTCGCGCCGGATGAAGCGCCGCTCGTGTGCGCCGAATCGCCCACGCCCGACGGCACCGTCGACGCGATGTTCCAGGACTATCTCGCGGCGCTCTATCAGCTCGACCCGTTTTATATCGACGCCTGCGAGCGGCCCGCATCGGGCTTCGTCACACTCGCCGACGTCGCGCCCGACAACTTCACGATGACCTCGTATTACCAGCGCTACTTCAGGAAGAATATCGTCGGCGACGAGGTGCACTTCAACTATGCGATCGATGCGCGGCACACGCTGGCGTTTTCGCTGGGCGCGACACACCGCTATGGCGAGCGCGATCTCGCCGTGCTGGCGCTGTGCGCACCGTGGGTGATTGCGCTGATGCGCCAGCGTCTGCCGCACGAGACGTTCGAGGCGTCGCATGCGCCGGGTATCGACGATGCCGGCGAGGCGATTGAAGGCGGCGCGCCAGGCGCCGGGGCCGGCGTCGATGCGCCGACCTACGCGGAACGCTTTGCGCAGGTGGCACAAGCCGGTGGGCACACGCCGCTAACGGCGCGTGAAGTAGAGGTGGCGATGCTGACGTTGAGCGGCTTCTCGACGCGGGCGATTGCCGAAAAACTATCGATCTCGTTCGAAACCGTGCGCGCCCACAAGAAGCACATCTATACGAAGCTCAACATCAATTCACAGTCCGAACTATTTGCGCTGTTCTACGAGGCGGGACCTCGCGGCGCGTAGCATCGCACGGCTCAACTAAACCGCCCATCCGTGAGCCGCGGATCCGGACGACGCCCGAACGGCGACGGCAAATCCGCCGCCCTCCCCACCTCGACCACGTGCGCCGCCGGCGCCACGCCAGCGTAGCGCGCCCGCCGGCGGGCCGGCGCCGCCTGCGACAGACGGGCATAGCAGGCCACCAGCAGTCCCAGCCCGAAACCGAACACCAGGCCGGAAAAGCGCGGTCCCAGCGGATTGCCGCCAATCGACATCGCCAGCAGGCTCATGACCATCATCAGCGCGCGGCCCATCACCGGCAGGAACGGCATGTCGGGCGCGACGCGCCGCCAACGCCGATACGCCAGGCTGCCGCGAAACGCCGCATACAGGATCGCCGCGGGCAAGCCGAGGCCGAACAACAGGCCGCCGCTATACAACTGGTAGACCCAGAAGTTATGCCCCGCACCCCAGTCGCGAATCGCGTAGAAATCGGCTGCGGTCATCTGGCCGGCCAGCGCCCAGAGATAGGTGGGCGAGTAGCGATACCAATGCCCATAGCCCATGCCGACCAGCAGCGAGCCAGGCGAGGCCGTGACCTGATCGTACTGGTCGCGCATTTCAGCGAGGCGTGTGACCGTCGTCGGGTCCATGCCGGTCTCCGACGTCTTCGCGGCGTAGACGCGTTGCGTCCAGTGTGCGGCGACCTCTGGAACCAGCGACGCCGCGCCGATCGCGGTGGCCGCGATAATCGCGGCGACCACCGTCGCGCGCATGGCCGAGGTGAACAGACGCCAGGTCGACGACGCGCCCAGCCAGGTCGCATAGATGAACAACAACACGGTGCCGATCGCCAGACTGCGCGTGACGCTGAACAATTCCACCAGCACGGTGCCCGCGAAGACCAGCAGCGCGATTTTGCCGAAGCGCCGCGAAATCACGAACTCGTGCATCAGCATCGCCTGCAGGGCAAGCAGCGTCGGCGACACAATGCGAAAGCGCACTTCCGCGAGATTGGCGCTTTCCATCATGCCGTTGACGAAGCTGAACACCAGCGAGACCGACATGGCGTAGAACAGGATGCGCTCGAACTGGGCGATGCGTTTCGCGTCCCACGCGTGGCAGGCGACCACGTAGCCGAGGTAGAACAGCGCGAACGGCAGCAGCACACGCAGGTAATTGCCGATTTCGTTTTGCTGGAAGAGTTGCGTAATGGCGCTGCCGGCCAGCGTCAGGCACAGCCCCGCGCCGACCAGCTTGCGAAGCCGCGAGTGGCCCGCTATCCGCGGGCCGGTCAGGATCAGCGCGAAGCCGGCCGCGATCGCCGGCGCGGCGAGCAGGATCTGCGCCAGATGGCTGCCGGCTTCATCGCCCTTGTAGTCGACCGAGAGTGGGCATAGGAACAGCCAGACCCACACAATCAGGAAACGGTTGCGCATGCAATCCCCTTTCTTCTTCACGGCAACGTTCAAACCGGCGCCGGTGGCCGCGTCTGCCTGAATGCAGCGCACGCCGATCCAACGCCTCGCCGGCGTCATGCGGTCAAGGTAACGAAAAACGTTGTCGCGGTGCCGCATAGGGCCGAATTCGGCTAGGAGATGGCGGCCCTGGCATAAGTAGCCGCGCTACCGTCTCGTTACATATGCAAGGAGAAGCGAATGCGTATTCTTCATCTGGTCCTGGCGCCCAGGCTCTCGGGCGCGGAAGTGCTGGCCAAGGATCTCGCCATCCATCAGAAATCGTGTGGCGAAACGGTGGCGATGGCTTCGCTGTTGCCGCAGCACGCCGACTTCGTGACCCTGCATGGCGATCTGGAAGCACGCGAGGTGACCTGCATGTTTCCGGAGCGGTCTTACGGACGGGTCGGCAGGCTCTGGTGGCTGCATAGCGTCGTGCGCCGCTTCAAGCCCGATGTGCTGCTCGCCCACTCGACGATCCCCGCGTTTTACGCCCGCGTGTTGCCGCTCGGCGTGCCCGTCATCTACGTGATGCACTCGGCGACGAACGACTTCGTCCATGCGAAGGTGCGCGGCATCGAGCGAATGCTGTCCCGACGCGCGCGCGCTGTGATCGGCGTATCCGAAAACAACGTCAGGGAATACATCGAGGCAATCGGGCGGCATCGGATGATGCAGGTGATTCCGAACGGCGTCGATACCTCGCGCTATTTCTACCCAACCGGCACCGAAGACAGCGGCAGGCCGCCGCAGATCCTGCAGGTCGGCCGCTACAATCCGATCAAGAGCCACCTGCAGACGGTACGCGCCTTCGCCCAGATCTGCCACGCAGTGCCCGATTTGCGGCTAAAGCTGGTCGGCGTGCTCGAAGTTCCATCCTACTTCGCGGCGGTGCAGGATCTGGTGCGGCAGCTCGGACTCGAGCAACGCGTGACGGTAGACGGTCCGCGCTCCAACATTTCGCAGTTGCTGGCCGAAGCGACGGTGTACGCCATGCCGTCGCTGTCCGAAGCGCACAGCATCGCCCTGCTCGAAGCGTTGGCAACCGGCATTCCGGTGGTCGCCAACACCATCTCGGGGTTTGCGTACGCACGCAATTTTCCCTGCGTACAACTGATCGATACGAACGACACCGACGCCTACGCGAAGGCGCTTCTCACCGCATTGCGGCAACCGCGCACCGTGCGTCAACTGGCTGGTCTCACGCTGGGCGACGCCGCCGAGCAGTACCTGGCCATTTCGCGCAAGGTTGCGTTCGCCGCCTGAGGCGGCTAACGGCTCACTTGCCCGCGCACGACGGACACGCTTTCGGCGCGTCCTCGTAGCGGTCGTGATGCTTCACCCATTCGCCGAGGTTCCGGACTTCGTTGCGGCCTTTCGGGGCGATATCCAGGTGCGTGTAAGTGCCGATAAACGGCTCGCCGCCACGCGCATAGCTCGAATAGGTATGGAAAATATCGCCGGCCTCGTCCTTGTAAAACACGCTGTGGCCGGGCGCCTCATCGCCGAAGATTTCCTGCATTTCGAAGTTGTAGAAGCCCGTGCCGCTCGCGACCTCCTCCGGTGTAAACGACACGTGGTAGTCGAAGTTGAAATCGCTGTCATGCGACGACACCCAGCGAAAGCGCCAACCCATGCGCTTTTTGAACGCCTCGATCTTCGTGAGCGGCGCACGCGAAACGGCCATGTAGGAGACGTCGTGATGCTCGAGGTGCGGCAGCAGGCCATCGACACTGTCCGACAGGAACGAGCAGCCGGGACATCCCTCCTTCCACTCCGGGCCCAGCATGAAGTGATAGACGATCAACTGGCTGCGTCCGTCGAACAGCTCGGCGAGCGTCTTGCGGCCTTGCGGCGTATCGAACGTGTAGGTCTTGTCGACCTTGACCCACGGCAGCGCCAGACGCTTGCGGTTGAGTGCGTCGCGCGCATGCGTGAAGGCCTTTTCTTCCGCCAGCAGCGCACGGCGCGCCGCCAGCCATTCTTCTCGTGAGACAGTGCTATGCGGTTCCATCTGCGTCTCCTTCCTCTGTGGTCAGGTGAAGTGGCGTTCGGGCGTGTCGCTGAACGCTGAATCATGAGTTTAAGCCTGACGACGCAAAAAAATACGCGGCGCATCGCAGATAAAGAAACTGCGACACGCCGCGTCAAGGTTGGAGAAACAATCCCAATCAGATCGCCCAGCCGCCGAGATAAAACGCGGCCAGCACAATGGCGATCGCCACGGTCCCGACGTTCAGCTTGCGATACTCGCCGCTCACGACGCGGCCGATCACCAGCGTGCTGAAGCCCAGCATGATGCCCGTCACGATGTTGGCGGTCAGCACGATGAACACCGCGCAGACCAGGCCCGACATCGCGTCGACCATGTCGTTCATATCCAGCTTGCTCACGCTCGAGAGCATCAGCAGGCCGACGTACATCAGCGCCGGCGCCGTCGCATACGAAGGCACCAGACCGGCGAGCGGCGAGAAGAACATCACCACGAGGAACAGCAGACCGACCACGGCCGCCGCCATGCCCGTCTTTGCACCGGCCGCCACGCCGACGGTCGATTCGATGTACGCCGCCGCCGGCGCGCCGCCGAGGAAGCCCGAGAAAATCGAGCTCAGCGAATCCGCGGTCAGCGCACGGCCGCCGTTGATGATGCGGCCGTTGGCATCGAGTTGACCGGCCTGCCCTGCCACCGCGCGGATCGTGCCGGTCGCGTCGAACACGGCCGTCATCACCAGCGCCAGCACGCTAGGCAGCACCGCCAGCGACAAGGCACCCTTGATGTCCATGGCGCCGATCAGCGACGCATGACCGGGCGCGCTCAGCGACGGCAGCGCGAACACCCCGTGATAGGTCACGGCCGGATCGATCAGCAGGCCGAGCGCCGAAATCACGACGATCACGATCAGGATCGAACCCGGCACGCGACGGCGCACCAGCCCGAAGATCGCCGCCAGCCCCACCACCGACATCAGCGCCGGCAGCGCCGTGATATTGCCGAGCGAAACCGGCAGGCCGGCACCCGGGTTCTTGACCACGAGGCCCACGTCGTTGGCCGCGATCAGCAGCAGGAACAGGCCAATGCCGATCCCCGTGCCGTGCGCCACACCCGAGGGCAGATTGCGCAGGATCCACGAGCGCACGCCCGTCACCGAAATGCCGGTGAAGACGATCCCCATCAGGAACACGGCGCCAAGCGCCACCGTCGGATGGAGGCCCTTGCCCAGCACGAGGCCAAAGGCGGTGAAGGCGGTCAGCGAAATCGCGCAGCCGATTGCGATCGGCAGCCTGGCCCAGATGCCCATCAGCAGCGAGCCGAAGGCAGTGGTCAGGCACACGGCGACGAAAACCGCGCTGGTGTCGAAGCCCGCCTTGCCGAACATGCCCGGCACGACGAACACGGAATAGACCATCGCCAGAAAGGTGGTGACGCCGGCAATGATTTCCTGGCGCTGCGAACTGCCGCGCGAGGAGATCTCAAAGTAGCGGTCGAGAAAGCCCTTGGAGTCGAAAGTGTCGACGCCGACTTCAACGTCGGAAATCGGCTGGGCGTGGGGTTCCATCATGATGAGTGCCTCCTTTATCAGCATGCTGAAACAGCCGGGGCACCGGCTGTCATCAGGTTCGTCTCGTTGCGTTTATGTAGTGTGGTAGGGCAAGGTTTGAACGTTCGTCCCGGCGGACAGTCTGTGTTTCAGGCCGGCCCGCTATCGTCCGAAGATTCCCGACATCCCTTACAATCGGGCACCTACGTGTCGGGTTAAAACCTGTGGGGACAACCCGCGTTAGCACCGTTCGTCATTTGCTGTCCCGAAATGTAGGCCAATACAAATATGTCTCCCATCGCATGAATGGCATGCCGGTCATGTCTCGATGCTTATATCGTTTAAGCCACGGTGGCATACGGGTTCGGCCCGCGTGTTTACACCTACGGTCTGTCACGCGGCTGTCGCATGCCTGTTGTTCATCCAGGCGTACGGCATGCAGAGGCGCATGCCGCGCACGCGAACCCGGTCTGCGGTTTTCATGCCTGGCCGCGCCGGAACGCAGCGCGCCACGGGTTAAACTCTGACGCATACGCCGTTTCAATTGCTGCAGCGGCGGGATGGCAGGCCATGCGCCGCCTCCCGCTCTCGCCCATGGAGTCCTTCTTGATGAGTGGCGGTTTTCCACGTCCAGCTTTCCGTTATCCGATCCTTCTCGTCCTTGCGGCCATGGCCCTGTCGGGTTGCAGCCTGCTGCGCGGACCGCAGCAGGCGCCGATCACCGAGGCCGTGCCGGTACTGGTCTCGCCGGACGGCTCCACGCTCGTCGCCGGGCCGCCCGAGACGACCGTGCAGACGGAAGCGGCCAAACCCGAAGCGCCGCCCAAACCCAAACGCCCCGTTGCTCCGCCCCGCAAGCCCGAGGAGCCGCCTGCGCCGCCGGTGGCCGCGCCCACGCCGCCGCCCGCGCCTGCGCCGCTGATCGTGACGCGGCTGATCGACCGCAACCAGGCGCATGGGCTGCTCGACAGCGAAGTGCAGAAGCCCGACGGCAAGGTCGTGGGGCGCGCCGTCGATCTCGTGACCGACGCGAGCGGCAAGCCGATCGAAATGGTCGTCAACCTGCAGGGCTTCCTCGGCGTCGGCGACCGCAAGGTCAACTTCCCGTGGAACGTGTTCCGCTTCACGCCGAACGCGAAGGCCGCCACCATCACGCTCAACCTGGCGCCGGGCCAGGCGCCGCCCGCCGACCGTTCGAAAGCGGCTGCGGCGGCGGCCGGTGTCGCCACCGCCACGCGCTTGCCGCTGCTCGACGCCACCGTCGAGCGGCCCAACGGCGGCAAAGTGGGCCGCGTGGTCGACGTGCTGATCGACGGCAATGCGCAGCCGCAAGCCGTGGTGCTCGACGTCAGCGGCATGGTCAGCGCCGACCGCCGCACGATTGCGGCGAACTGGTCCGCGCTGCACTTCGGCACCAAAGACAAGGCGCTCTATCCGCTGATGGATCTCAGCGACGCGGCAATCGCCGCTTCGCCGGCATACGACGCCGGCCAGCCGATCCGCGCCGTCTCGCCGGCGCCGCCCCCTGCGCCCGCCCCCGCCGCGCCATCGTCGTCTACAGCGGCGGCTTCGACCGCACGGGCGTCCCGATGACAGGCCGGCTTATGGTTAATGCACGCAGCCTGCGCGCGCTCGACTGGATGAACTTCTTCGTCGCCAACGTGCAGACCGGCTTCGGGCCGTTCATCGCGTCCTACCTGGCGTCGCACAAGTGGACCCAGGGGGAGATCGGCATGGCGCTGTCCGTCGGCACGATCAGCGCCATGGTGAGCCAGGTGCCCGCCGGCGCCGCCGTCGACGCCATGCGCAACAAGAAAGGCGCCGCCGCCTGGGCAATCTTCGCGATCATCCTCTCCGCGGTGCTGCTCGCCAGCAGCCCGACAGTGTTGCCGGTGATCGCCGCCGAGGTCTTTCACGGCTTTGCAAGCTGCATGCTGGTGCCGGCCATGGCGGCGATCTCGTTCGCGCTGGTGGGACGCCAGAATCTCGGCGACCGGCTCGGCCGCAACGCGCGCTGGGCCTCGATCGGCAGCGCGGTGGCGGCCGGGCTGATGGGGCTGTTCGGCGAGTACTTCTCGTCGCGCGCGGTGTTCTGGCTGACCGCGGCGCTCGCCATGCCCGCGCTGGTGGCGCTGAGCATGGTGCAGGACACCGGCACGGTCGACCCGCTGCCGCAAGCCAGGCCCGCGCCGGACGCCGACGAAAAGCGCGAAAGCCTGCGCGAGTTGCTGCGCGACAAACGCATGCTGATCTTCGCGGCCTGCATCGTGCTGTTCCACTTGTCGAACGCCGCGATGCTCAACCTCGCCGCCGGTGAAGTGACGGCGGGCATGGGCGATAACGTGCAGCTCGTGATCGCGGCCTGCATCATCGTGCCGCAAGCGATTGTCGCGATGATGTCGCCGTGGGTGGGACGCTCCGCGCAACGCTGGGGCCGCCGGCCGATCCTGCTGTTCGGCTTTGCCGCGTTGCCGCTGCGCGCGCTGCTGTTCGCCGGGATCAGCAGTCCCTATCTGCTGGTGCCGGTGCAGATGCTCGACGGGTTGAGCGCCGCGGTGTTCGGGGTCATGCTGCCGCTGATCGCCGCGGATGTGGCCGGCGGCAAGGGGCGCTACAACCTGTGTATCGGTCTGTTCGGTCTCGCGGCCGGCATCGGCGCAACGCTGAGTACGGCGGCGGCGGGCTTCATCGCGGATCGCTTCAGCAATACGGTCAGCTTCTTCGGTCTCGCGGCGGCGGGTGCGCTCGCTGTGCTGCTGGTATGGGCCGCGATGCCGGAGACCCGCGAGAGCGAGACCGCGCCGCAGGCGGAAGGGGTGCCCGAAGCGCGCTAACCTTTAGTCAATCGGCTGCCCTGCCGTTTCGCGCATGAACGGCAGCGGCAACAACGACACCAGCCCGCAGCCGATCAGATACCACGCCGGCGCCAGCGTGCTGCCCGACAACTGGATCAGCCACGTCGCGAAGAATTGCGCGAAGCCGCCGAAGATCGACACGCCCAGGCAGTACACGATGGACATGCCGGTCGCACGGATTTCGCGCGGAAACATCTCCGGCAACATGACGATGTTCGGCACGGCCGTGAACGCCACCAGCACAGCAAGCACCGCGACGACCGACAGCAACACGGTGACCGTCGGCGTGGCATTGATCAGCATGAACGCCGGATAGACGGCGGCAATCAGCAGGACGCGCGAGATCCACAGCACACGCTTGCGGCCCACGCGGTCGGACAACGCACCGGCGAACGGCGAGAGAATCACGGTGACGAATGCCGCGGTCCACGAGGCCCACAGTGCGAGCGACATCGGCAGATGCAGGATGCGGATCGCGTACGTGGAGAGATAGAACAGCACGATGTAGTTTGCCGCCGTGCCGCCGATGGTCGTCACGACGCCCGTTGCAATCACGCCGAGGTGGCCGCGAAAAATTTCGCGCACCGGCTGCCCGCGATCCACTGCGTCCTTGCTCTGCACGGCACTGGGCAAGGTTTCGTCGAGATGGCTGCGAATATAAATGCCGATCGGACCCATCGCCATGCCGATCACGAACGGCACGCGCCAGCCCCAGCTTTCCAGCGCGTGCGTCGACAGGCCGGCCGCCAGCGCGACGCCGAGCAGCGACCCGCAGACGGTATTCAAGCCCTGGCTCACGAACTGCCAGCTACCGTAGAAACCGCGCGTCCTGTCGCTGCCGTATTCCATCAGCAGCGAGGTGGAGGCGCCGATCTCGCCGCCCAGCGCAAAGCCTTGAATCAGGCGCGCGAGAATCACCAGCAACGGCGCCGCCACACCGATGGCCGCGTAGGTGGGCGCAAACGCGATGATCGCCGAGCCGAGCGTCATCATCCACAGCGTGAGGCTCATCGCCGCCTTGCGGCCGGCACGGTCCGCATAAGCGCCGAGCACGACACCGCCGACCGGTCGCATGATAAAGCCCACGCCGAACGTCCCCACTGCCAGCATCAGTTGCGCGAGTTGGCCTTCGACCGGGAAATACAGCTTGCCGATGATCGTGGCGAAAAAACTGTAGATCGTGAAGTCGAAAAACTCGAGACCGTTGCCGAGCGTGATCGCGGCGATCGCTTTCGCGTGGCCCAGGCGTCCACGGGATAACGCGGGTGCGTCGTGCGCCTGATCTTGCGCGACGGATGGCGAATGCGGTGCGGCGGAATAGTCCATTGTGTGTCTCCTCCCTGATGTCCTGCTGCGTGACCGGCGTGGTCGGCGTGGCCGGCCTCACCACCCTCACCACCCCGTCACGCGAGAAACGACTCCGTCAGGCGCACCCAATAGGCAGCACCGGTGGCGAGGCAATCGTCGTTGAAGTCGTAGCCGGGGTTGTGGACCATGCACCCCCCCTCGCCGTCGCCATTGCCGATGATCAGATAGCTGCCCGCGCAACGTTCGAGCAGGAAGGCAAAGTCCTCGCTGCCGGTAAGCGGTTGCATGTTGGGAATCAGGCCCGCCTCGCCGAGCCAGTCGAGCGCGACCTGCTGCGCAAAGCCGGTCATGGCGGCGTCATTGACGAGTACCGGATAGCGGCGCTGATAGTCCACCTCGGCACGCGCGCCGTACACCGCGGCCTGCGACTCCACAACCTCGGTGATGCGCGTTTGCAGATAGTCGCGAACCTCGGGCCTGAGCGCGCGCACCGACAGGCGCATTTCCGCACTTTCGGGAATCACGTTCGGCGCTTCGCCGGCGTGAATCGCGCCGACGGTGATGATCGCCATGTCGAGCGGCGCGATGTTGCGCGAGACGATGGTCTGCAGCGCGAGCACGATCTGCGCGCACACCACCACCGGATCGACCGCCTTGTGCGGCACCGCGCCATGGCCGCCGCGTCCGGTCACCTTGACGATCACCGTGTCCGACGACGCCATGAACGAGCCCGGCAAAAAGCCGAATTTGCCGGTCGGAAAACCAGGCATGTTGTGCATCGCGAACACCGCGTCGCACGGGAACGTCTCGAAGAGACCGTCTTCGAGCATCTTCTTCGCGCCGGCCAGGCCTTCTTCGGCCGGCTGGAAAATCAGATTCAGCGTGCCGTCGAACGACTTCGCCTGAGCGAGGTGCTTCGCGGCGGCGAGCAGCATGGCGGTATGGCCGTCGTGACCGCAGGCGTGCATCTTGCCGGGGATCGTGCTGGCATACGGCAGGCCGGTCTGTTCGTGGATCGGCAAGGCATCCATGTCGGCGCGCAGCCCGAGGCGCTTCGTGCCGCTGCCCACTTTCAACTGGCCGACCACGCCGGTTTGCCCGAGCCCCCGCGTCACCGTGTAGCCCCATTCCTGCAGACGTTCGGCCACCAGGTCGGCCGTGGCGAATTCTTCGTACGCCAGTTCCGGGTGGGCGTGGATGCGGCGGCGCAGCGCGATCATTTCGTCTTCGAGATCGGCGATGCCCGCCGGGATGGCCATGGTGTTCACGTTGCTGTCTCCCTCAGTGAATCGGTGAATGCGTGAGGCCAGCATAGCCAACGTGATTTTTGACGGGCAGGCGTAGAATCGTCACGACGGCAACCATGGGTTGCCACCCTCCGCTCGCTTAGATCCGATGAAACTCCATCAACTCAATACCTTGGCGGCAATCGCGGATACCGGCAGTATCCGGGCGGCAGCACGCACGATGGGGCTTTCGCCCGCCGCGGTGACCAAGGCCGTGCGCGAACTGGAGGCGGACTTACAGGCGCCGCTGGTAATCCGCAGCGCGAGCGGTGTCGCGTTTACGGAGTTCGGCCGCGCCCTCGTCGTCCATGCGCGGCTCGTGCTCGGGCAACTGCAACGGGCCGAGGCGGAAATCGAAGCGCTGCGCGGCGCGGCGGCGGGGAAACTGTCGATCGGCGTCACACCGTGGATCGCGCTGACGTTTTTGCCGCAGACCGTACAGCGTTTTCGTCGGCGCATGCCGGAAGTGCAACTGGAGTTCTTCGAAGGGTTGCTGGCGGTCGTCCAGCCGCGCTTGCGCGACGGCAGCCTGGACTTTTCGATCGGCCGGCCGCCGCCCGCTTCGCCACAATCGGAGTTTCATAACGTGCCGCTGTTTTCCACGCATTCGGCGGTGGTGGCGCGGCGCGATCATCCGAAGGCCGGCTGCCGGACCTTGCTCGAACTCGAGGATGCGGAGTGGGTGCTCAACTGGGATCCGGCGAGCCGCGAATCGATTGCGGACAATCTGTTCCGGCAACGCGGCATGAAGGTGCCGCACACGATTCACCTCGCGCATTCGCTGGCGATCGTGCTGGGTCTGCTGGCGCATACGGACATGCTGAGCATCTTTCCGTGGCCGCTGGTTGAAGTCAGCAGTGCGAAGGAGAATCTGTGGGCCCTGCCGCTCAGAGAGACGGTGGATGAGACCATCGTCAGCATTACCTCACGGCGCGGCGCGCCGACGAGTCCCGCAGCCGCGTGTTTTCTCGATTGCCTGCGCGAAGTGATCGACGAAGGCGCGCGTTCGAAAGACCCCGAACACCGCAGGTTGTTTCACTCTATTGAGTTACTGCTGTAGTCCGGCCGGCAAGTTCCGGCGAAACCCGGCGGCCCCCGGCGCTAGCTGCGCGCCTTCGCCGCCGTCCGCTCGTGTCTCACTCGACCATACCTTGCCCGCCCGCCGGAACAGGACACGGCTGCGGATACTGGTTATCCGGCCCGTCGATGCAACCGGAGGCGCGTGCCACTTCCAGCTCCCGCATGACCTGCGCACGCGTTTTACCCTGCGACTTCGGCGCGTAAAACTCGTGCGGCCCTGGTGTCGGCTTGCTCAACGGCACCGTATCCACCGCCAGTGCGAGCGGAACGCACGCGACAGTCATCACCAGTCCCGCCAATAATTTCGTTGTCCACATGATCTATCTCCTATCAATGAGTCTTTATCCTAACCGCGTTCTGAAACGCCAGGATGATCGGAACATGATGGTTCCGTCATCTTCATTTCGGCACGGGGAACAAACGGGACACGCTTGTGTCCGACCCGATAGCGCCCCTCTCGAAAGAAGCGCTATCGCGATCTATATTAAAAATAAGGTGTATTGAGGATAACGTTCCATTTTCAGTCCACGGCAGCGCCCTGTTGCGATGCCGGGAAGCGCGCTCTCCAGGAAATAAGACATGCGAATTCTGGTTGTCGAAGACGAGTCAAAAACGGGCATGTATCTGCAGAAAGGCTTGAATGAAGCAGGTTTTGTGGTCGACTGGGTCAAAGACGGCATCACCGGTCAGCACCTCGCGCTGACCGAAGACTACGACCTGCTGATTCTCGATATCATGCTGCCCGGCCAGGACGGCTGGGCGATTCTGAAGAACGTGCGCCGCGAGCGGTCCACGCCGGTCCTGCTGCTCACTGCGCGCGACGAGGTCGGCGACAAGGTGAGAGGCCTCGAAATGGGTGGCGACGACTATCTCGTCAAGCCCTTCGAATTTGTGGAGCTGGTGGCGCGAGTGCGTTCGATTCTGCGCCGCGGACAAGGCCGCGAATCGACCTCTCTGCAGGTATCCAATCTGGCGCTCGATCTCACGCGCCGCAAAGCCACGCGTCAGGGCGACACGATACTCCTGACCGCGCGTGAATTCGCCTTGCTGTGGCTGCTGATGCGCCGGCGTGGCGAGATCCTGCCGCGCTCGACCATCGCCTCGCAGTTGTGGGACATGAACTTCGACAGCGACACCAACGTGGTCGACGCCGCCATCCGCCGGGTACGCGCCAAAGTCGACGACAACTACACGCCCAAACTGATCCACACGGTACGCGGCATGGGCTACGTGCTGGAAGAGCGGGAGCCGTCGGCCTGATGATGAGACACGTTTTGCCACGCACGCTGCGGGCGCGCCTGACCATCCTGTTCGCCGTCTCCACCTCCCTCCTGCTCGTCTTGAGCGGCCTGCTGCTTTATCAAGTGCTGAGGACAAGGCTCGAAGCCAATTCGGCGCGCGAGATGACCTCCATCCTGACGGCCCTGCAACTGGAACTGCAGGAGATTCCGGCGATTGCCGACATCGGCGCCAACCGCGAGACCTGGTACGACCGCCTGCACGGCCATCAGAGCATGGATGTCGCGATCTTCGACGTGGACGGCTCGCCGCTCGCCCGAACCAATGGCTACTGGCCGAATGCCGCCGTGTTGTCGGCGAGCGTCTCGCGCGCGCCGGTCCGTCTCGAGGCGCCGGGCTCGCCCATCCGGTTTCTGGTGGCCATGGTTCCCGTCGGGCGACCGGCTTCTGCGATGGTGCGGGTGGTCGTGCAATACGACGCTACCGCTGACCGGAGCTTGCTGCGAGCCTACGCGCTCAACATTCTGTCTGTCATCGTCATCGGCACGCTGGTGGGCGCCGTGCTCACCTGGTCGATGACGCGCTTCGGCCTGCGTCCACTGAGCCGGTTGACCGCACGAGCCGAGCAGGTGTCCAGCAGCCGCCTCGCGCATCCGCTGCCGGAGACCGAAATGGCGGGTGAACTGAAGGAGCTGAGTCACGCGTTCAACCGCATGCTCGCCCGGCTCGACGAATCGTTCACACGCCTTGCCCAGTTTTCCTCCGACCTGGCCCACGACATGCGAACGCCGCTCACCAACATGCTGGCCGAAGCCCAGGTCGCGCTCTCGCAGCCACGCCTGGCCGACGAGTATCGTGCGGTGATCGAATCGGGCGTCGAAGAACTCCAGCGCCTGTCGCGCATGATCGACAACATGCTGTTTCTGGCGCGCGCAGACAGCGCTCAACGCAAGTTAGCGCTGCAACGCGTGGATGCCCGCCACGAGGCGCAACGGATGGCCGCCTACTACGAGATCATGACGGACGAGGCCGGCGTCAATCTCTCCGTCACCGGCCAGGCCAGCTTCGACGGCGAGCTGCTGCTGGTACAACGCGCCTTGAGCAACCTGCTGTCCAACGCCATCGCACATGCGCCGCGCGGCAGCACCGTGGAGCTGCACTGCGCCGAGATCATGGGCTGGGCCGAAGTGTCCGTCACCGATTCGGGACCCGGCATCACCAGCCCGCATACGGAGCACATCTTCGACCGCTTCTATCGCGTCGACCCCGCGCGTCATAATTCTGCGTCGGGCACCGGCCTGGGTCTCGCCATCGTGAAGTCCATCATGGAAGAACACGGCGGCAATTGCACAGTAGCAAGCGAGCCTCACGTGCGTACGACCTTTCTGCTGCGCTTTCCGCGCAACACGGCGTCGATGACGAAAATATCATCTTCGCATCACCGTCCACGCGTACCTCCCTCCGCAGAATAGGAACTGTCCGGAAGCAATCCTCTCCGGGCTCACCATCACTTCGGAGGACTTATGAAAACAGCCATCGTCATTGCCGCGCTCGCCATCACGGCCACCGCGCCCGCCGCCATGGCGTCCCGTGGCCAAGCCTACCCCTCGCCCGACGGCGCCAACCTGGCCACCGCCCAGCCGGTCCAGGTGCAAGCAGCCAGTCCGGCCGACCGGCAACCTCAGCCGATCGGCAAGAGCCGCGCGCAGGTCCGCCAGGAACTGATCGAAGCGCTCCGCGCGGGCACGATACCGGCCACCAAAACCGACTATCCGCCGAGCCCCGCCACCATCGAGCTCAATCGGACCCGCTACGCCATTGCGGAGCGCTACTGGAGCAAGACCGACTAGCGCGGCCGGATGAGCGGACACACGACCACCCGCCCGGCGCGCTCCGGGCACTCGACATTCGAAGGAACGACACCATGACCTATCCGCAGCGCATGCTCCTCGAAAATCTCGCCTGGGCGGAAGATATCTTTCGTCAGGATGCCCACTATTTCTATCGGCTCACGCAAACGCAACAGCCCAAGGTGCTCTGGATCGGCTGTTCCGACAGCCGCGTGCCCGTCGAAAACATCACCGGTGCGCGGCCCGGTGAAATCTTCGTTCATCGCAACATCGCCAACCTGGTGGCGGCAGAGGACGAGAATCTCGCCAGCGTGCTCGAATACGCGATCGTCGTGCTGCGGGTGCAGCACATCATCGTCTGCGGCCATCATTGTTGCGGCGGCGTCGGTGCGGCTTTGCGACCGCCCGTCGCTGGCATTCCGCGCGTCAATCGCCGCATCGAAAAAATCCGCACGCTCTCGCGCGCCCATGCGTGGGAACTCTCGGGCCTCGGGGACCTCGACGCCCGCACGGACCGCCTCGCCGAACTCAGCGTCGCCGCGCAGGTTCGGCACCTGCAGGAGATGCCGCTGGTGCGCGACGCCCCCACTCCCATACAACTGCACGGCTGGATCTTTTCGATGGGACGCGGCCGCCTCGAACCCGTGACGCCGTCCGTCTGGTCCAACGATGCGCAGCACGCCGACGCGCTCTGTGCCGTGGCCTGAAGCGCGCACTGAAGCGCGGCCCGCAACGTCAAGCGGGGCTCCCTGCGTGGCTTGCGCCCGATCGACCACGCCCTTCGCGCCGGCGCTTGCCGCGCCGGCCGTCTCTACCTGAAACGGATCACCATGACGAGACTCCCCTCCCTCTCACCTGACAAGCCAGCGCCACAGCGCGCGCATGCATTCACGTTTCAGCGCGGCGACGTTCTGGCCGGCATCACGGTTTTTCTGATCGCCTTACCTCTGTGCCTCGGCATCGCGACCGCATCGGGCGTCGAACCCTTTGCGGGGATTCTGTCCGGCATCATCGCCGGCCTGGTGGTCGCCCTGCTGAGCGGCTCGCGCCTCAGCGTGAGCGGGCCCGCTGCCGGTCTGGTGGTGATCGTCGCACAGGCGCTGGCGACGCTCGGCAGCTTCTCGGCTTTTCTCTGTGCGTTACTGATCGCGGGCGCAATCCAGATTGGACTCGGCGCGATACGGGCCGGCAAGCTGGCGAGCTACGTGCCGACGCCGGTGATTCACGGCATGCTCGCCTCGATCGGCATCCTGTTGATCGTGAGTCAGTTGCCGCTCACGCTCGGCCTGTCGAACGGCGCCCCTTCCTGGCTGGTGATGGGCCTGGCGCTGGCTTCGTTCGCGATTCTGCTCGTGTGGGACACGCGGGCGCTGCGCCGGTTTGCGTGGGTACGGGCGGTGCCTGCACCGCTTGCCGTCGTGGCCATGGGCATCGGCGCAACGGCGCTGCTGGGCGCATTCGCGCCGGATGGGTCGCTGCCGCAGGCGCAACGCGTCGACTTGCCGGCCATTGGTTCGTTCGGAATGCTCAGCGCCGTGCTCGACGCGCCGGATCTCACGCAGATTTTCAACCCGGCCGTCTGGCGCGTCGCCGTGGTGCTCGCGATTGTCGCGAGTCTCGAAACGCTTCTGAGTATCGAGGCCCTCGAAAAGATCGATCCCGCTCATCAGAAAGTGCCACCCGATCGCGAGCTGAAAGCGCAGGGCGTCGGCAATATGCTGGCGGCACTGGTGGGCGCCTTGCCGATTACGGCGGTGGTGGTGCGCAGCGCGGCGAACGTGCAGGCCGGCGGCCGCAGCCGCCTGTCGTGCGTGGTGCACGCGCTGGCGCTAGTGGTCAGCGTCGTGGCTTTCACGCAGATCATCAACATGATCCCGTTGGCGTGCCTCGCCGCCATCCTGGTCCATACCGGCTACAAGCTGGCGAAACCGCAACTGTTCATCTCGATGGGACGCGCGGGATGCTCGCAATGGCTGCCGTTCATCGCGACCGTCGCCGGCGTGCTCGCCACCGATCTGCTGATCGGCATTCTGATCGGCTTCGGCGTGAGCGTCGTGCTGGTGGTCAAACGCAATATCGGCCGCGTGCTGACCTTGACGCGCGACGGCGACCACTATCTGCTGACCGTGCGCAAAAGCGCCACTTTCTTCTGCATGCCCCGCCTGAAGGACTATCTCGGCCAGATCCCGACAGGCGCCACCCTGATTTTCGATGCGACGCATGCCGACCATATCGACCATGATGTACGGGAAGTCGTGGCCAGCTATACCGCGGCGGCCACGGCCAACGGGATTCGGGTCGATTTCAAGCATTGGCCGGCGCATTAGCCGACGAGGACTGCGCAGGCCGGTTGTGGTTCGGGCCGGCCTGCGCCAAATAATCTGCCCTGTATATGCCGGTAATACATGGGGCAAAGCGGCTGGCGGTACTTTGGCGATCAGGGTGTTCCTGTGGCTTTTTGCTCCCCGGTATTTCATCAGGATTCCTATGTCACTGGACATGGGTACGCCTCAGGCAATTCATCGGAAGACCACACCCTGACGTGTTCACGCCGGCCAGTGCGCGACGCAGCGGCGCCTCGCCAGGCGTGAGCCTTTCGCCATTGCTGTCACCCGCAAGGAAGACATCATGACTGTCTCTTCAACCAGCAACCCCAATGCAGCCGTATCGACCGATCCTTACGTCGCAACCGGCCCGAAGCCGCAACCCGTACAGGCACCACCGCGCAACCCGCCGGACAAGGGCAAGACGGCCCTGCACGAGTACCTTCGCCCGTTTTCGTCCGCGTCGCTAGCCGGCGATAGGCATGCTGCCGCTGCCGCCGCTGGTGCTTCCGCCGCCCATCCGGATGCCGGTCGCTCCAGCACCACGACGGTTGCCCCGCCCAGCGACACACATGACACCGGACAAACGGACGCGAGCGACCTCGAAACGACCCAGTTGCTCAACCAGTACGAACCGCAGACGAACAACGCCACGAATGTCCGGAAACTGGAGCACCTGCAATTGCTCCGGCAACGCGGCATGCCGCCCGGCGCGGCGCAGTTCGAAGCCCGCCAGGAAGGCGTCAGTGCCAAGATCGCCGATCTTCCGCCCCGGCAGCAGGACTATTACCGTGGCGCACAGGCCGCCTTCCTCAACCGGTACGAAACCGCCACCACGAAAGAACAGCGCGATGACGTCGTGCGCAAATTCGGCTCGTTCATGCACACGCTCGATCGCACGCATCGAAAATACATGAGCGATCCGGACTGGCGCGCACAGCGCTTTTTCGATCCGCCTGATGAAAGCCCGTTTCTGGATAAAAATGGGCAGTCCATAGCGAGCGGACTGGCGCGCTATCGCCACGACTTCGATGCAGCAACGACCTTCGGCGAGCGCGAGGCGGCGATCAGGGGCGCGGCGGCGTTAAAGCACGGACTGCAGCAGCAGATCGGCCATGCGATCGGGCATGCCGTCGCGCAGGTGAGCGCCGCCCAGAAACAGGCCGACGAGACCATCCTTGGTGCGATCAAGGACGCAGCGGGAATGACGGACAATGGCGATGCCAACACCAATCTGCCGTTCAACCGGCTGGCCTACTTCGCCAACAAGGTCTTCACGTCCGCCGCCAACGCACAGGAGTTCAGGGCGCTGCAGCAGGCGCATCCCGAACTGCTGGCAAAGCTCGGTGACTGGGCTCGCGAGGCCGGGGAGAAAACCGCGTGGGCACGCCAGACCATCGCGGGCAATCCGCTGCAGCGCCAGCCCACGCTTCCGGATGTCCCCAAAGGGTTTCTGGATGCCGACGAAAACCCGCTCCCCCTGGCCCACTACGGCGAGCGCTTGTTGAACGCCTACCAGAACAGGCTCATTGACGTCTCCAACGCCAGCGAGCTCTATCACGCCGCGTCCCAGCACGGCCCCATCAGACAGCAATACCTTCAGGAGCACACGCCGCCCAAGCCCGAGTGGCAGCAGGAGCTGGAGGAGGTATTTGGCCGTCTCGTGCTGGGCATGATTCCGGGGGTGAACCTGTTCGTCAACCAGCTCGTCCCGCGCAGTCACCTGTCTGCGGACGCGAGGACAGCGGTGGATATCGTCAGCGGGATATTCGGTGCAGGCGTGTCGGGCGCGGCCTCGAAAGCCGGCATGGCATTCCCGGCGTTGTCAGAAGGCCTCGAAGACCTCAAGGGCAAACTCAGAACGCCCGACAAAACGGGCACGGGTGGCGCGCAGTTCGGTGTACCCGAAACGTACGCCCGGAAACCGCAGGGCTCCCTGCACGCGGATCCGGACAGTTCCGGTGTCTTCAGGGACGAAACGGGCCAGGCCTACATCAAGTCAGGCGAGCAGATGTACCCGGTCAAATACGACAAGGACAATGGCACGTGGCGCGTCTATGTCCCGGAGAATCAGGCGAAGTACCAGTATCCGGTCAAGCTCGACGAACACGGCAACTGGCAGGCGCATGGCGACGTTGGGCTTCACGGAGGAACACCTGCGATATCGCCGGAAACACGGCAGCGCGCTGTCGAGCTACTGCGGGAAGGCCTGTCGCGACGTGAGGTCGGACGCCGTCTAGGTATATCTAAGACGACTGTAAACACAATCGCTCGGGAGGAAGGCATCCTCTCCTACTCTCATATACCGGAAGAAACAAGGCGGCGCGCTGTCGAGCTACTGCGGGAAGGACACTTGTCGCATGTAGAGATCGGCCGCCGCCTAGGTATATCTGCATCGACTGTAGACAATATCGCTCGGCAGGAAGGCATCCTTGCCACCCACGCAGGCAGGAGATCAGCCCAGCGTCCTGGGTCTCCGCAACCCGGCACTTCCACGGGAGGCTACACGCATCCAGGTGCGGCGCAAACCCAGCAGCGCGGGTCTCCCCAGCCAGGCACTTCCACGGGAGGCTATACGCATCCAGGTGCTGCGCAAACCCAGCAGCACGGGTCTCCGCAACCCGGCACTTCCACGGGAGGCTATACGCATCCAGGTGCTGCGCAAACCCAGCAGCGCGGGTCTCCTCAGCCAGGCACTTCCACAGCACCTCCGCCGCCTGAATCCCCTCCCTACATATTTCAGGCGATACCTCTGGTTTCCTATACCCCGCCTGGCTCGCCAGGGGTACACCCACCCGCATCGCCGGCCAGCAACCCGGGAGCTTTGCAGACGCCCCCTCCAGGCTCACCTCCTCCGGGCTCGCCTTCGCAAACATTCGGAACCGTGAATCTAAGTCCCTATTCGTTGCCCGGTTCACCCCAGCAAGACCCGCCCGGATCGCCGGGTAACGGACGCGGATCCCTGCAGACGCCCCCTCCTCCGGGTTCGCCCGCGGGACACTAACCCCGCTAGCCGTAGCATGGATGGCGGCTCGCGCGAAGCGCTCGAGTCAGCCACCGACGCCCCGGCGCCAGCAAATCCGATGATCAGGCTGGAGGCCGTCACAAGCCTTCGGCCTGATCGCTCCAGCTATCGCGCTGGACTAACCGTCAAGCGCAAACTGAAAACATTCCTCAATCCAGCAACTCCGCCGCCCGCTTGCGCAACACGCTGCCGAAGTCATCCAGCCACCCAATCGACAGACGCCAGCTCTGCCAGTACAGATCCACATCGACCGGCTTACCCGGCGCCATGTCCACCAACTCGCCGCTCTCGAGATGCGGCGCGATCATCCGCTCCGGGCACAGGCCCCACCCCATCCCCGTGACGCACGCCCGCAAAAAACCGGCAACATGCGGAATCCAGTGCAACGGCGGATCCATTTCCGCGCGGGTAATCCGGCGCATGAAACGCTTCTGCAACTGATCCTTCGGATTGAAGTCGACGCAAGGCGTGCGCCGCAACGTCTCGCGCGTGACGCCATCGGCAAAGTAGCGTTCATGGAAATCCGGCGCGCACACCGCCAGATAGCGCATCCGTCCCAGCCGCACCGAACGGCAACCCTGCACCGGCTCGGCCTGCGTGGTCACCGCGCCCTGCACGCTGCCGTCGCGAATCCGCTGGGCGGTGTGGTCCTGATCGTCGATCACGAGATCGAGCAGCATCTCCCGCTCGACGCAAAAACCAGCGACCGCATCGATAAACCACGTGCCCACGCTGTCGTCGTTGACCGCCACCCGCAAGGTCGGCCACGACTCGACCCACGCCCCCGGCACGGCGGGCAAGCGCCCCGTCAACTCCGATTCGAGCAATTGCACCCGCTCCGTATGCCGGCACAGCAGCGCACCGGAGGTGGTCGCCACACACGGCTGCCCACGTTTGACGAGCACGCTGCCCACCCGTTCCTCCAGCAGCTTCACGCGCTGCGACACCGCTGAAGGCGTCACATTCAGCGCGCTCGCCGCGCGGTCGAACGAGCCGTGGCGCACCACGGCAGCGAGCGCATCCAGCAAGGCGTAGTCGAGCATTAGCGTTCCTTAATCGGCATTACGTAAATTAGCTTCGCTTATTCTAAACAAAGCCGCAGACTAGCGCCTTTCCGCCTCACCCGTCTACTGGATCTCTTATGGATTGGCTCGCTTTCTCCCACGGAGCGGCGCTGTGCGCGTCGCTGATCGTGACCATCGGCGCCCAGAACGCCTTCGTGCTGCGGCAAGGCATCATGCGCTCGCACATCGGCAAGATCGTGCTGCTGTGCACCGTGTCGGATTTCATCCTGATCGCCGCGGGCGTGGGCGGCGCCTCGGTGCTGGTGGAGCGTTATCCGGTGTTCGTCCATGCCATGCTGTACGTCGGGCTGGCCTACCTCGCATGGTTCGGCGTCAACGCGCTGCGCCGCGCGGTGCGGCCCGGCCATGCGGTGCTGGCGGTCGACGCCCCGGCTGATCTGGCTTCGGGACATTCCGCGCCCGCCGCTCAGCCCACCCAGCGCGCCATGCCGATCGTCCTGATGACGCTCGCCTTCACATGGCTCAACCCGCATGTGTATCTGGACACCTTTCTGCTGATCGGCACCGCCGGCGCCCGTGAAGCGCTGGGCGGCCGGGTGGCGTTCGCGCTCGGCGCGATGGCGGTCAGCGCCGTGTGGTTCGTCGGACTCGGCTACGGCGCCCGGGCGCTCGCCCCGCTGTTTCGCCGCGCTACCGCGTGGCGCGTGCTGGATGGCGCGATCGGCAGCATGGTCTTGCTGCTCGCTGTCACGCAGTTGCGTTAGAAAACAACCCAAGGGACCACCGGCGGGGCCATAAGCCGGACGGGAAGCCGTAAAATCAGACTCCCGTCCCGCTTTCTCCAGCCCCCGCCCTCATGGTCAATCCGACGCATTTCGACCTGCACTCCCTGCGCGTCTTTCTGACGGTCGCCGAAACCGGCAGCCTGACCCGTGCGGCCGAACGCAGCCACATGACGCTCTCCGCGATCAGCAAACGCATCGCCGACCTTGAGCGGGCCACCGACTGCGCGCTGCTGGTGCGTCATCCGCGCGGCGTCGAACTCACGCCGGCGGGACACGGCCTCCTCACCCACGCGCTGCAGGTACTCGACCAGGTCAACCGGATGGCGAGCGAGATGAGCGACTTCGCGGTGGGCGTGCGCGGCCACGTGCGGATCTGGGCCAACACCTCGGCCATCGTGCAGTTCCTCCCCACCGACCTGCAGCGCTTCCTTGCCGACAACCCCAGCGTCAAGGTCACGCTCGAAGAACGCCTGAGCGGCGAAGTGATCGAAGCACTCGGCGCGGGCCGCACGGATCTCGGCATCTTCGCGGACAACGTGCCCGCGCCGCTGGTCGACAAACGCCTCTACCGGCGCGACCGGCTGGTGCTGCTGGTCCCCGCCGGCCATGCGCTCGCCGACGTCGCGCAGATCGCCTTCGCCGATACGCTCGAATACGACTACGTCGCCCTGAACAGCGGCAGTTCGCTGCTGCTGCGCATGATGGACGCCGCTCTCGCCGCCGAGCGCCCGCTGCGACTGCGCATCCAGATGCGCAGCTTCGACGGCATCTGCCGGATGATCGAAGCGGGCCTCGGCATCGGCATGCTGCCCGCGGCGGCGGTGCGCCCGGAGATCCTCGCAGCCGGCCTGCGCGCCGTGCGGTTGACGGACGTCTGGGCCGAACGCACGCTATGGATCGGCGCGAAGGACGCCGAAGCGCTTACGCCCGAAGCGGCCAGGCTGTTCGACTTCCTGGCGGGCGTGCCGGCGGCCGGCTGAGCGTCGCCGGACTGCAGTACCCGGACGCCCCGTCAACCCCTGCACTCCCGCACTCCCGCGCCCTTTCCCCCCGGGAAAGGGTCCGTGAACATTCCGACATTCCCAAGTCCGCCGCGCGGCGTCACTATCCTGTGCAACGGAACACACTGGATGGAGACGACAGCATGGCTCGCCCGCTCGACGGAATCCGCGTCCTCGAACTCGGACAACTGATTGCCGGCCCGTTCGCGAGCCGGCTGCTCGCCGAATTCGGCGCCGACGTCATCAAGGTCGAACCGCCCGGCACGGGCGATCCGCTGCGCAAATGGCGCATGCTGCACGACGGCACGTCGGTGTGGTGGGCCTCGCAGTCGCGCAACAAACGCTCGGTGACGCTCGATCTGCGCGACCCCGAAGGCCAGGACATCGCGCGGCGTCTCGCCGCCGAGGCGGATGTCGTGATCGAAAACTTCCGCCCCGGCGCGCTTGAAGGCTGGGGGCTCGGCTGGGACACCCTGCATGAACTGAATCCCAGGCTCGTGATGTTGCGCGTGTCGGGCTACGGCCAGACCGGCCCGTATCGCGACCTGCCCGGCTTCGGCGTGATCGGCGAGGCCATGGGCGGGTTGCGCCATCTGAGCGGCGAGCCGGGCCGCACGCCCGTACGAGTGGGCGTGTCGATCGGCGATTCGCTCGCGGCCCTGCATGGCGTGATCGGCATTCTGCTCGCGCTGCGCCATCGCGACCAGCAAGGCGGCCAAGGCCAGATGATCGACGTCGCGCTCTACGAGTCGGTCTTCAATATGATGGAAAGCCTGTTGCCCGAATACTCGGTGTTCGGCGCGGTCCGGCAAGCGGCCGGCAGCAGTCTGCCGGGCATCGCGCCCTCCAACGCGTATCGTTGCCGGGACGGCAAGTTCGCCCTGATCGCGGGCAACGGCGACAGCATCTTCCGGCGCCTGATGGAAGTGATCGAACGCCCCGACCTCGCCGCCGACCCGGCGCTCGCGCAAAACGACGGCCGCGTGGCGAACGTCGAACGGCTCGACGCCGCCATCGGCGCCTGGACCGCGCAGCACTCGCTCGAGGAGGTGCTGGACCATCTGAACGAAGCGCGGATTCCAGCCGGCAAGATCTACGACGTCGCCGATATCGCCACCGATCCGCATTACCGCGCCCGAGAGATGATCCTCGACAGCACGCTCGACGACGGCACGCCGGTGCAACTGCCGGGCGTGCTGCCCAAACTCGATGCCACGCCCGGTACGGTGCGCAGCCGCGCGCCGACGCTCGGTCAACACACCGACGAGGTGCTCGCCTCGCTCGGCCTCGACGACGCCCAACGCGCGGCCCTGCGCGAACGCGGCGTCATCTGACGCACCCCATCCTTACGGAGCCACACATGAGCGCCATCCGCCCTCGCCTCTACATCCAGGAGGTCGCCACCCGCGACGGCTTCCAGAACGAAGCGCGTTTTATCGAAACCGACGACAAGGTCGCCCTGATCGACCGTTTAAGCGCCTGCGGCTTCGCCAAGATCGAAGTGACCTCGTTCACCTCGCCGCGCGCGATTCCGGCGCTGCGCGACGCCGAAGCGGTGATGCATCGCATCGTGCGTGCGCCGGGCGTCGTCTACACCGTGCTGGTGCCCAATGTCCGCGGCGCGGAACGGGCGCTCTCGTGCGACGTCGACGAGGTCAACCTCGTCATGTCGGTCAGCGAAAGCCACAACCGCGCCAACCTGCGCATGGGCCGGGAAGAATCGTTCGCACAACTGCGCGATGTGATCGAGGTGGTCAGCAAGACGCGTGTGGCGATCAACGTGTCGCTGTCGACCGCATTCGGTTGCCCGATGGGGGGTGATGTGCCCGAAGACGACGTACTCGGCTGGGTAGCGCGTTTCGCCGAACTCGGCGTGCACGGCGTCACGCTGTGCGATACGACAGGCATGGCCTATCCGAACCAGGTGCGGCAACTGGCGCAACGCACGCGCGCCCAGTTCGCCCAGCTTGAAACCACCCTGCACTTTCACAACACGCGCGGCATGGCGCTCGCCAATACGATGGCCGCGCTGGACGCGGGTATCGACCGCTTCGACGCCTCGCTCGGCGGCCTCGGTGGCTGTCCCTACGCACCGGGCGCGACGGGTAACGTCTGCACGGAAGAGCTCGTGCATATGCTGGAATTGAACGGCTACGACACGGGGGTCGATTTGACCCAGGCGCTGGAAGCCTCCGCACACTTGCCGGGGTTGATCGGTCACGATGTCCCGAGCCAGTTGCTCAAGGCCGGACGGCGGCTCGATCTGCATCCCGCTCCCGAAGCGAGCGAGCAGCGTCCGCCCGCTTCGGCACATTGAGACGCCTTCCCGAACCAGGCGGTCGCGGCGTACGCACGTCAGGCGAATGTACCGGCGTCAAACACGCGCGGCTGCCTCTCGTTCGCCTTAAGGCTGGGTGGCCGCCGGTGTGTCCTCGCAGATCCCCACGCGCCCTACCCCGACCGTCTGCAACGCGCCGTCCGTCACGTACGGCACCAGCCCGTCCTTGCAAATCTTCTGCACCGTGTCGCGGGCGCACTGCTCATCGCCGGGTGCACAGTAGTCGATCGAGATCACCGGCAAGCGGTATTGTTCGCGGATGACCTTGGCCTGCCCCAGCAGCCAGTCGCGATCCGCCGGCGGCACTTGCGTATAGCGTTGCTTCGCCTGATCCCAGCCGCTGTAGAGCGATTCGAACGCCACTGCGTACGCCAGATCGTGCACTTGCGGCAGAATCTCGAAGCCGCGGTTGAACATCAGTAACGCTCGCGGGTAGCGCGCCTTGATCGCGCGGATCACCGCCACCAGTCCCGCTTGCTGGCGCCGGCGGGCCTCGTCGGTTTTGGCGATCAACTGATACGAATCGAGCGTGTCGAGAAAGAAGCCGCGATAGCCTTTGCGCCATAGCGGCGCAATCACCTGCTTCACGTAAAACGCCGGCCAGCCGGGCGCATCCTGATCCACCACGTTCGAGGCCCACGCGGCGTTATGACCCGCCAGCCAGGCCTTCGGCATGGCCGCGTAATACGCCCGCTGCGGCGTGACTTCGCCGACGCTGACATAGGCAAACCACGCCGTGCATCCCGCGGGCTGAGCCGCCGGATCGAAACCGCTATCCGGCTCCACCACGACCGCATCGAATCGCGAGAGCGGTTCGACGGGCACCGGTTCGCCATAAAAGAACGCCACCGACGGCAGCGCGGCGCCGTTAGCCGCATTCGCGGCGCTGCAGCCCGCACCGACCGGCGCGGGGGTCTGGGCCTGCGCCGCGGGCGCGAGGCCCGCAGCCGTGCCGAAGCAGGCCACCCAGGCGGCAAAACGGCACAACGTGCGCACCATGAACATCCGCATCTCGCGTGATCGGTTAGTTATGCAGCATGTAGGTTTCGTATTCGAGCTTGGCGAATTTGCGGTCCAGCGTCAGCACGGCGGCCACCACCAGAATCAGCAGCGCCAGCGCGAAGCCGTAGCCATAGGCATTGGGACTCATCTGCAACGTAAGCCACGTCAGCGCGCCGTTGAGGACCACAAACGCGACGCACAGTTTCAACACCGTACGCCGCGCATCCAGATAGAAGAACACGTTCAGGAGACCCAGCAGCACCACCTGCAGGCTGGCCGAAATCACGTCGATGGTCAAGAGCGGCATATACAGCGGCGAGATATGCAGCGCCTGCAGCACGTTCTGTCCGAAAGCGAAAATCAGCAGCAGCACCACCGCCTGAATCTTGATGATCTCATACAGCCCGGCGCGCACGCTGCCCACCATCATGTCGCGCATGTCGTTGATGTGGCGCAGCGTCGCGCCGCTGCGCACGGCGTCGTAGAAGGCGTCGTAGTACTCGACGAAATCCGCCTCGATGCGCACCAGAAACGTCGCCATACCGGGCATCACGCACACATAGGCGATAAACACGGGGATATCGTAGATCACCGAAGCGTGCAGCGGCCCGATGACCGGCGCGCCGGTGCCGGGCGCGTACCAGAACATGAACTTGTCGAGCCACACGCCGAGATTGAAAAACAGCCCCACCAGCGCGAGCGTCGGATAGGCGAAACGCTTGTCGAACACCTCGAAGGAAATCAGCCGGCCGCTGCGATAGTTGCGGTAGATCAGTCCGGACAGCCCGCCCAGCAACACCAGATGCCCCGCCACGAAGCCGCCCAGCAGTCCGGCCAACCCATGCCGGTTGAGCATCAGCGCGAACGCCACGGTGCAGCCGTAGCCGATCAGAAACACGAACAGGATCTGCCGGTACTGCTTGACGCTGGACAGGAAGATCACGGCGATCCAGATATTGCTGACCACCACGAAACCCGCCACCATGAGCACGCGATACGCCAAAGGCTCGCTCCTGAAGCCCAGCAGCATCGCCACCACGCCGACCAGTCCGGCGGCAATCGTGCTGACCAGTACGACGCCGTTGTAGTTCGACAGCACCAGATCGTCGCGCTTTTCGAACAGCCGGTCGGAGATGAAGCGCGTGAACGACAGTTGCAGCGGCCCGGTCAGGATCAGGCTCAGCGAGATCAGATAGGTGACCGACACCTGAAACTGCACGATCGCGTACTTGGGTATGACGAACGCGAGGCTCATCACGCCAATGATCAGGATACCGAAGATCGACAGGATCAGCGGCCCCGAGCTGATCAGGCCGGCATATGCGTAAGCCCGGGCGACGCCGAACAGCGTCTCGTGCTTGAGGATCTTGCGCAGTTCGAAACCAATCCCGGCCATTAGCGTGTCTCCCCGCTTTGAGCGGCGCGCGTCCCGCCCGGCGCGCCGTGATGCACCGGGCAGCCGCCGGCCGCAGCGCCGTGCTTGCGACGCTCGACGTCGGGCGTGGCTGCGAGCTGGTCATACAGGGTCCGGTAGCTGCCGGTCATCTGCGCCTTCGTATAGTAGCGGCGTACCCGCGCGAGCCCGGCCTGCTGCGCCGACTGCCAGCGCGCATCGTCGTTCAGCAGCGCCACCACGGCCTGCGCGAAAGCGGCCGGATTGGCGATCTGCACGACCGCGCCCGCGCTGCCCAGCGCGCGGTCCTCGTCGCTCAGGCCTTCGATCATCTGCCGACACGCGCCCACATCCGTCGTAATGGACGGAATGCCGGCCGCGAAGCCCTCCAGCACGACGAGCGGCAGCGCCTCGCTGATCGAGGTCAGCGCAATCACGTCGATCTTCGGCAGCACCGCGTCGATGCGCTGAAAGCCGAGGAACTTCACGTTATCGGCGAGCCCAAGGCTTTCCACCAGCGCGCGGCACTCGAGCGCGTAGGCCGGATCTTCTTCCTCCGGTCCGATGATCCAGCCTTCGATGTCGGGCATGCTGCGCGACGCCACAAACATGGCGCGGATAAACGTCTTGATGTCCTTGATCGGCACCACCCGGCCAATTAGCGCCACCACCCGGTGACGCCCCGCGCCCCGTTGCTCGACGAGCGGCGCGAGACCCTCCACGTCGACGCCGTTCGGAATGCTGCGGGTACGCTCGGCGGCGGCACCGTCGGCGACCTGGCGCAGGCGGTTGGTCTCGTACAGGGCCACGATCTCGTCGGCGGCGTCATACGCGAGCTTGCCGATCGCTTCGAAAAAGCGCACCCAGAGCTCGCGGAAATAGCTGATCTGCGAAATGTCGCGCTCGAACGCGCCGCGGTTGTCGTGGATCCACTGGCTTTGCAGCAGGTCGATCTTGCGTTCCTTGGTGTAGATGCCGTGCTCGGAAATCAGCAGCGGGCGCCCCGTGCGGTAGTGCAGCAGCGCACCCAGAAAACCCGCATACCCCGTCGACACCGTGTGATAGACGCGTGCCGGGATCAGTTTTTCAGCGACGTTCGCCAACTGCCACAGCGGCTTGTGCATGATGCGAACGGTCCAGAAATAGTCGGTAAACGATGGGTCGGTACAGTACTTTTCGTACTGCTCGACAATGAAATTCCACGATTGTCGACTAGCGAGAAACTGCGCCTCGTTGAGCGTGCCGTGCTCGCCGAGCGTCGGCACCATCTCGGCCATCAGCGCGCCGACATCCGCGCCGCGCACGTCGCGCAACGCGGCATGCAGTTCCGCCGACTTCGCAAACGCCGCCACGTCGCCTTCGATCTCGCGCGGCCGACGTGCATCGGCCTGCGCGGCCTCGTACAGGTAATGCGTCTCGAAGTGCACGACGTTGTCGGGCAGCGCGTAGGCCGCGCCGTGATAGTCCTGCTCGCGGCTGCCGATAAAGACGATCGCAAAGCGGGTCTGCGGATACGCCCGCAGCATTTCGTTGACCCAGCTCGACACCCCGCCGCGCACAAACGGGAAGGTGCCTTCCAGCAGCAGGCAGACATCGGCATCGGCGGCGCGCCGCATCAGGGACTCTTTCATGATGACCAGTAAGTCACAGTGGGTTTGAGCGTCGGCAGCGCCGCGGCATTGCCGAGCGTCGCGAGCCATTGGCCGGTTTGAGCGTAGTCGCCGCGCAGGAACGCCACTTCGGCGAGCCACGGAATCAGCCGTTCGCGCGGGAAACCCAGTTCAAGGGCGCGTTCCATATACTGCCCCGCTTCATCGGGGCGGCCTTCGGCCAGCGCGAGGCGGCCGCGGATCAGCCACAACGCCGCGTCTTTCTCGTCGATTGCGAGCGCGGCGCGTGCGTAGCGGTCGGCCTGCTCGAGCGTATGGCGATACACCGCGCCCTGCACGAGGTTCTGATACACCAGTTCGAAATACAGCTCGGCGAGGCGCCGGTTGATCGCATGGCGCTCGCTGTCGTCCTTGGCCTGCTCCAACGCCTTACCGGTCGTGAAGATCTTTTGCATGATCTCGTTCTCGGCCTGGTCGAGCGTGCCATAGGCGATCAGGCGCACGTCCTCGATCGGATCGGCCAGCAGGTCGCGCAACAGCGTGCCCGTGGTGCGGGTCGGCATGCTCTGGATCGCGACGAGTGCGGTGAGCCGGTCGGTGGACGATACCTGCGTATTGATCAGACGCGCCTGCAAACGCGCTCCGCCGCCGTGCGAGACCCGCGAGACCAGGTAGGTGACGAACTCGGGACGCGGCACGTCGGCCAGTTGATCGCTTTCCCGTGTGCCTGGAAACCACGCGGCCCAGAGACAGCTCGTCAGCAGAACGAAGCCTGCGCCCAGCGGCACGAAGGTGCACAGCACCCACAGCAGCAGGAGCGTCCAGAAGCGCGGCTCGCGGTAACGGGTCGGCAGCATCCAGCGCAGCAGCAGCGCCTGCACGAATGCGACCAGCGCCTGGGCGACAATGCCGGCCAGCAGCGGATCGATGCCGGCCGGAGCATGCAGGAATCCCTGGTACGCGAGCGCCTCCACCAGCACATAGCCGGCGAACAGCAGCACGTTGACGAGGGCGGACATGAGCTTAGACATCGAGGCCGCTTCGCTTCAGTAGACGCTGCAGCGCCGGGCCCGGCTCCATGTCGCCCAGATGCAGCGTATGCACGCCGACGCGCGCGCTTTCCAGATCCAGGTTGAACTGTGCCGAGAGGCTGGTCTCGATGCGGGCCAGGTAACCGTCGATGCCGGTCGTGTCGGTGGCCGGCATCAGATTCACCAGCACCGACTGCGACGCCGTTTGCACCGGCCACATCAGGTCAAGCGCGCGGCGGCGGCGGATCACGTGTTCGAACAGCGAGTCGCCCGCTTCGTCGCGCGGGAACGCCAGCGCCACCATCGACGACGCGATGCCGGCCTCGCGCTGCAAACGCGTGAGACGGCCGAGGTCGAGCGCGAAGTCGTACGGGCAGCCTGGCACCGCGGCGAGGATGCCCTGCACGAGGCTCGCATGCTCCACGCCGTCCGCGTAGTAGCCGAGCAGCACCAGCAGCAGTTGCAGGTTGTCGAAGTTCAGCGACAGGAACGGCATGCGCTTGATCACCAGCATCGCCAGCAACTGGCCGTCGGCGCTCACCAGCGGCGCGCACACCAGGTACTGCGACTGGGCCGCGGGAATGTCCTCGCTCTTCAGGTGCGCGACGCTCATCGTGCCGATGGCATGGGTGACGAGGATGTCGTCGGGCGCTAACTCGAAGTCGTCGCCGACGCGCGCCGCAGCCTCGCTGCCAACCCGGCCGTTGCGCAACGGAAAGAGCGCCGCAACTTCGATCTGGCACACCTGCGCGACGAACTCCAGCAGGCCATGTGCCCCCGGCAAGGCGCGCAACGGCGCGGCAATGGCTGCCTGCGTCGTATCCGCCGCGCCGCTCCCCTCTTCCGTGATGGACAGGCGGCGCAACTCGGTGATCGAATCGCGCAGCGTGGTCGGCTTCGACAGCAGGTCCTTCTCGAGCCGCTCGTGCGACAGGCGCATCAGATAGTGGCTGTTGGTGATCGCCACCAGCCGGTCGTTCAGGTAACCGTTGATGGTCGAGGCACGCGCGGCGCGATGGCCCCAGGTGTCGCCGAAGTGACCGGCGATCACCGTCTGCAGCAAGCCGCCGACGAACACCATCACCGGCCAGGCATCGCTCGCGGGATACAGCAGTTTCCACGCCGCCAGCAGCAGCGCGCCGGCCAGCAGGCCGGGCAAGGTGCCGTAGCGCAGCGCCACGATCAACGGCGCGAACCACAGCCATGGGAAGCCCGCGTGCAACAGCAAGGGATCCTGATGATTGAACGACCAGCTCACGCCGACGACGATAGCAATGAACACGACCGTCTCGACAACCGCAAACGGCCGCGTAACGGCCGGCAGCACGAAACGACGCACGCGCCCCAGGTTGCCGAACGGATTGGAGGTGCGCGTCTTCGAGGCGGCTGAAGCGGATTGCGTGGCGGCGGTATTCACGGCCGTTTCCTTATGACGTGTCGGAATGCAAATGAGCGGCTCTGGGCAGGCAAATGCCTCTGCAACGGAGCCTTCGGCGGGACGATCGCCCGAGCGATCCAGCCCGCGCGCTTAGTGGCTCGCGGCAAGCGGCGCCAGCACATGGCCGATCAGCGAAGTCGCCACGCTCGCCAGGCTCGAACGGCTCCAGCCGCTGCGCGCGCCCGTCGCGCTCCAGACCACGTGGCCCGACTGCACGTCGATCAGCTCGAGTGTGAGACCGACCACCGGTTCGCCGTCGACGCCCGTCTTGTAGCGCCACTCTTCCACCGCCCCTGTCAGGATGTACCTGACCTGCTGCGACTGCGCCCATTCGAGCTTCTGGTCCGCGCCTTCGCTCTGCGCGGTGTCGAACAGCGCGTTGGAACCCGCCTCGGCCGGGGCAAAGCGCACGTCCTTCAGACCGTTGGCGCGCAGCACGCTCGCCGCGATCGCCTCCGCGCTGCGGCCGGCCGACGGCGTTTCCGTGTAGTTCGCAATCGATGCGATCGCAACCGAATCGCCCGCGCCGAGTGTGGGCGCCGCAGTTTGCTTGAGCGTACCGCAGCCCGCAAACAGCAACGACGACGCCACCGCGGCGACACACCACGACGCCAGACGCATACCGCTCTTGAATCCGTTCATTGAAACCTCTCCTCAAATAACGTCGATATTCGTTCCGGCCGCCCTGCGGTGCGCATGCCGCGCCCGGTCAGCCGCTTGATCCGTTCAGTAGAACCAGCTATAACGCGCGCCGATCACGGTGATGGGCGTCGAGCCGACCTGCGATACGCTTTCATGCTCCAGGTACAACGCGGCATGGTCGCCGCCGAACACACTGCCGGCCACGCCCACGCTGACTTGCGGCCCCCATCCCTGCAACGAGTTGTGCACGATCCCGACATCGAGGAACGGCCGCCAGCGATGCGTGTACTGGTCGAGCAGGTCGTTGCCGAAGCCGAAGAACATGCCGTACTGCGCATAGGTCAGCGGCATGAAGGTAGCGGCGCTGGTCGGGCCCGCACTCGCCGGCGCAAGCCGCGAGATCAGCGCGTCGGCCTCGCCGCTCGCGCCGTATTCGCCGCGAATGCCCACGAGGCGCACGGTGAAGTCCGGATAATCGGTGCGGATCTTGTAGCCGAGTTCGCCCGTCGAGAGCACGCCGCTGCCCAGGTAGTCGCGCGCCTGGCTATAGAAGCGGTCTGCTTCGACCGTACCCGACGCGTAGATATGCGACGTCATGCGCCAGGTGAAGCCGCCGATCAGGTTGTCCTTCATACCGCCCACCAGCAGCGCCTGCGATTCCGTCGCGGTCTGGTCGCGGCCCGCGCTGCCCGTCAGCGTGAACGTCGAATTGCGGCCGAGTTCGCCCGCGACATCGAGCGTATAGAAGCTGTCCAGCCCTTCGCGCCGGCCGCCCGTCACCTGCCAGTCGGTATCCTGGGTCTGGCGGCGCAGGAACAGGTCGAGCGCGCGATCCACGCCGGGCACGTTGACCAGTTGCGTCTGATCGACGGACCACTGATAGCGCTGCGTGCCGGTGACGCCGACCATATAAAGGTCCGCGATCTTCATGGTGCCGGCCAGCGTCTGCTCGACGTAATCGAGCGGATGTTCGACGTAGTTCTCCACCGTGGTGCCGAGGTATTGCGGCCAGCCGAGCGCCGTGTCGACAAGACGCGTATGCAGTTCGGTATCTTCCGGCGCGCCGGCAAGACCGATGAACGACAGTTGCTCGGCCTGGCCCGGACGATCGAGCGCGATCGTCGCATCGATGCGGCCGTAAAGCGGCAGACGTGCCCCTTCCTTGTCGACGAGACGTTCCATCGACGCCACGTCGCCCTCGGCGAGCGCCAGCGCAAGTTGCGAATCGGCCGGTTGCGCGAGACGGTTGACGTACTGCTCGGCGAGCCAACGTTTTGCGAGCGGATTCGCTTCGTGCGACAACGCCCACGCCACGGCCACATCCTTCGCCACCGCTGACTTGAGCCGCCCATCGTCCTTCGCCTTGCTGGCCGACACCCGCGGCGCCGGCGGCAAGCCGGGCGCATCCCCGAGCAACGTGCGGCGCGCCGCCGTGGTGTCGTCGCGGCCGCCGTCGTGCTTCAGCAGATCGTCAAGCAGTCCTGTGGACACGTCGGCGTCGGCAAAGATCTCCGCCAGCGACACCCGCCGGCCGCGCAACTGCTCGCGCGCTTCCGCATCCTGCGAGGCGCGCCGCTTGAGCGCCGCCTGCGCGCTAGTGCCGCCGGTCGTCACCGCCCGCTCGTCCTGCTCGATCTGCAGCCAAACCTTGCGGCGGATCGACCATGCGAGGTCCGGGCGCCCCGCCATCTCCTGGGCGTCCGCCAGCGTCAGCAGCCAGAGCGGATCGCGGGACATCAGCGCGGCCTGCAAACGCAGATACTGCAGGGCGGCGACCGGCTGGTTCAGACGCAGCCCGGCAGCAGCGAACGGCCCCCACAGCAGGCTGTTTTGCGCCGCATCGTCGCGCCAGCGCACCAGCACCTTGCGCAACTCGGCGTCGCTGCCGTAGTCGACCAGCGTCCAGAGCAGCGCCGCGCGGACTTCCGGGGTCGCGTCGGGCAGATCCACCGCGCGCTCCAGATCGTGCAGCGCGTCGAGCGGCCGGTCGGTCTGCCGGTAGTATTCGGCGCGCACGCCAAGGAAGCTGGCCGACTTCTCGGCGGCGGCGCGCTGCTCGGGCGTGAGGCTATCGAGCAAGGCGGCGATGCGGTCCATCGCCTGGGCGTCGGTGTAGTAATAGAGGGCTTCCTGCAGGGCGCGCGGCGTGTGGTCGCGTTGATACTGCAGCTCCGCGGTGCGGCCCGCATCGAGCGGATACGCGTCGTAGAAGTAGGTCATCGCGCTCAGGTCTTCGGGCGCCTCGGCGCCGCTCGCGAGCAGATGCTTGTACGCGTTGTTCGCCACCGTGTCCTGTTGCATGAGGCGCGCGAGCTGCGCGTCGTTGCGCCAGAACAGCACGTCGTCGTCGCGTGCGCCGGCGCGCGCCGACTCGAGCGCCGCCAGCGCCTCGGCATACTTGCCCTGGCGATACAGGATGCTTGCCGCGTGCAAGGCGTACGCGGTATTGCCGGGTTCGCTCGTGTGCAGGTTGCGCCAGATCGCGAGGGCCTGTTCGTCATGCCCGGCACGCTCGGCCAGAATCGCCATGCGCTCGTCGATTGCGTGACTGCCCGCGGTGCGCGCATGCGCCTGCAAAAACGCGAGGCCGTCGTCCGGGCGGCCAAGCCGCTCATAGGTGGCAATCACCGAGTCGACCAGTTTCAGGTCCGCCGGCGCCGCGTTCGATGCATGCACCAGCGCGGCCAGATAGGCGGAGTCGTCGTTGAGCATCGGCGCTAAACGCAGCACGTTGGCCCAGCCGGCCGGATCGTTCGACGCCTGCGCATAGCCAAGCCACGATTGCAGCGCGAGCGGCGCGGCGCGGTTCCACTCGGCCACCTGCGCGAGGCGCTTGAGCCAGAGCGCCGAATGCGGGTCTCTGGCGACCTGCGCGGCCGCGACCTTCTGCGCGTTGTCGAGATCGTTCGATTCGAGAAACGATTGATAGACGAGGCCGGCGACGTCGACGTCGGTTGCTGCAGCCGTGGACGCTGAGGTTGCCGCAGATGCGGAGGCGGAGGCAGATGCAGAGGCAACCGCTCCAGCACTAGCCGCCGCCTTCAACACCCGCACCGGCGCCCAGTCACGCATACTGTTGCTCCCTTGCGGGCCATCCATATACGCATAAGCCGCCGGCGCGTTTTCATGCGCACGCCCTGCCCTCACCGCCAGCATCGCGAGTTCGAACCCGCCATGCGGCTCGTCGGGCCGCACGTTCGTGTTTGAGTTCGTGTACTTGACCAGTGCCTTCGCATAACGGTCAACCAGATCCGGCCGCTGCGCCGCCCGCGCCAGATTGAGCAGCACGATCAAGGTATCGCGATCGTCGGCGAGTGTGCCGACATGCTCGTCGGCGGCCTTCAGCGCCTCGTCGAGCAGATTGCCCGACTGCAGCGCACGGATACCGGCGATAAAGCAACGGCGCTGTTCGTCGCGCGTCGTCGCATCGGCCTGCTGGCGGAACCAGGCATCGGCCGCGCGGCGATACTGGCCGACCCACAGGCCGTACTTCGCCACCTCGGCGTTCCAGCGCTGGCGGCCATGCGGATCCTGAACAGCAAGGCGCGTGTACAACTGCACCGCGAGTTCCGGCGCGTCGATGGTCGCTGCACGCGCCGCGAGAATCTCGAGCTCGCCGTTGTCCCATGTGAGACCGGCGACGGCGGCAAACTGCTCGCGCAGTTTCGCCAGCGCCACCGCGCGGCGCGGATCGTTCGCGGGAATCGCAAACGCCTGCTGCTCCGCTACCGTCAGGCGCAGCATGACGGCCGCGCGATGCAGCGCATCCGTATGCTGCTCGTCCATACGCTGCGCGATGCGTTCGGCGTCGTCGCCGCGGCCAAGTTGGGCGTACTGCGTGCCCAGCGTGGTAAGCAGTTCGGCGTTGTCAGGTTGCACGCGCAACCATGCCTCCAGATAGGCCGCGCTCAGATCGCTCGGCTCGGCCGCCGCCGTCATCCGTTCGCGCAACCCGCCATGCGGATACGTCGCATAGAACGTCAGCACGACTACGGCCGCCAGCAGCAGCACGAGCCACGTGGAAGCGATGCGCGGGCGGCTAGCGAGCACAGGCCACCTCGACGCGTTGATAGGCGACTTGCGTGGCGGCCACACCGGCGGTGTCGAAGCGCAGCAGCGCATCGTCGCGCCGTGTGGGAACCGGTTTGCCGTCGACGCTCACGCTGCAGCCCTGGGCATTCGCCAGCGAGACAAACGGCTGATAATAGCCGCCGAACTCGAAGCTCAGGCCGCCTGCGGTGGGGTGAAAGTTGCGCACGAAACCATTCGCCTCGGCGATGTACGGCACGTTACGCGCCGCAGCGTTCGCAGCATTCCCGCCATTCGCGCCGAAGGCAAACCGCGCGGCGCCGCCGTCGATATGGATATACGTCCCGTCCGGACCCGCCGAGAAACCGGTGACACCCGAGGCTCCCTCAAGCGTCGGCGTGGTGGTGTTGGGCCAATGCAGCTCGCGCACTTCGCCGTTGCCGCGCACCAGCCAGCCGTCGCGGCTGCCCACCTGACGCGCCACCGCAAACGAGCGCCAGTCGAGCACCTTGCGGATGTAATCGGTGACATGCACCGGCAATACCGGTTGCGCCAGCACAGTCGAGAAGATCTGGTCCAGCGCACGCAGCGACGCCACCTTGGTGCCGCTGTACATGTGGTAGTAAATATCGATCGGCTTGAAGCGGCGCGGCCGGTCGGTCATGTCGAAGGTTTCGAGCACCCGCGTGAAGCCGTAGAACGGCCCTTGCCAGTCGTTCGTATAAACGTTCTCGTCCTGGTTCGGCGCGTACACCTGATACGCGCCCGGCCCCTTGTCGACGCCGATCGGCGCGATGTTGGTCCAGCTCGGCGCCGACTTCGTGATGACGGTGTCGCCACCGTTGAAGTTGTAGACGCCTGCTTCGTAAACCTTACGGACGACGATCCCCGGCGGCTGGCAATCGCCCGACCACTGCAGCACGACGGTCCGCTTGCCGGCAGGTGCGAGGCGCGAGTTGATGTAGTCGATCGAGCCGCTCACCTCGCGGTCGATATTGAACTTGTAGCCCGGAATATTCAGCGAGAACGCCGCATCGCCGCCGCCGCGGTCCACCTTCGCGCCGGTGCTGCTGTCCACGTCTTCCCACTGGAACGGATGCGAGTAGGTATGCGTGCCGATCTCCACATACGGCAGCGCAAACATCTTGCGGGCGATCTCTTCGAGACGCGGCGAGATCTTCGGATACAGCCCCGCCGGCCCCACTTCGCCTTCGATGACCGAAAGCGTCATCGGGATCTTGTAGCGCGTGAAAATCTGCTCGTACAGCGCTTCGCCCGAATAGTCGGGGCCGGGGAATTCGGCGCGCGAGGCGAAGCCGTCGCCGTCGACGTGCGTCATCAGCAAACGCCGGCCGTTTTCGGTGGTCACGCTCGGCGACGGCATGGCTTGCAGACGCAACGCCGCGGTGAGGAACTTGAGCGGCTCGATGGCCCAGCGTTCCTGGCCGATGCTGTCGAGCGAAACTGAGGTGTACGGATTAAGCGCATAGCCGCCCCACGGGGTCAGCGCGACCGGATCGATCAGCGCGCCGTTAGCCGAGACGCGCAGCAGCGAGTGGCTCTTGACCCCGACGCGCACGCCCAGCAGATCGCGCGGATCGGGGCGTGGATCGATTTCGAAGCCGACCATCGGATCACGGGCAATCACATTGACCGGCGCGGCCATGGTGCCGGGCACGGCCTGCAGATCGAGTGCATCGCCGATCGCGCCGGTCGCATCGAAACCGAACTGGCCCAGAAACGCCACCGGCACATGATCGACAATGCGCGCGGCGACCCAGCGTTGCCACGCCTGCGGGTCGGGCAGCGCATTGCCCTGCAGCCACGCCACCACACCCGCATAGCGGTCCGGCGTGATGCCGGTGGGCAAGGGCTTCGAGAAGTCGACGTACTCGACGTCGTAACCGAGGTAATTGAGCGGCGTGGCGAGATCGCGCACGCCGACGCTCAGATCGAGCGGCTCTTTGATATCGCGGTCCTGCACGACCAGAATCTTGCGCGGCAGGACTTCGATCGCCCCCACGCCGACAATATCGCGAGCCACGCTCGTCACATACGGCACCACGCCGTTCGCCATCACCTGCGCCGCCGTCGTGCGGGCGCATTCGCGATCGGTGCGCGGGCAGTATTCGAGCGAGACCACCGGCACGCCGGTCTGCTGCATGAAGCTGCGCGCCGCGGCGAGGCGGCTCGCACGCAGCGCGTCCGGTACGTCGGCGGGCAGCGTGGCGGTGTCGTTGAGACCGCGCACGAGCGAGTCGCTCACCACCGCATACAGCGCTTTCGCATGCGGCAGTGCCGCCTGCAGCGCATCGGCGCCGGCAACCACGAGGCGTGCATCGGGATGCGCCGCGCGAATCGCCTCGGCGGCCGCAATCGCCGCCGGCGTGTCGAGCAGGAAGCCGCGGTAACCGTGCTGCCACAGCGGCCCGAGACTTTGCGCGACAGCCTCCGGCGTTGCGCCCGAGTCGGCCGGATGCGTGCGGGTAAGCCATACGGTATGCGGCAAGGGATGCGCGGCCGGATCGAAGCCACGCGCGGGATCGACCACCACGGCATCGAACGCTTGCAGCAGTTCGACCGGCGGATTCGCGCCGTAGAAGAACGCCAGATTCGGCTGCGCCGGACGGCCGGCCGCGCCCGTGGGTGCATCGCCGGCGTGCGCGGCTTGCCACGGCGCAAGGCTCGCCGCCAGCACCAGCAGCGCCATGAGCGCCGTCAGCACGACCGGCACGGCCGCGCGCCCACGCACCGCACGCGACGCCCGCGTGCGGATAGCCAGTGGCGTTATCGAATCTCGTGGCGTTTTGGCCGGGCCCAATATCCGGGTAATCCCCCATGCCAAACACTCGATAATCGCGCGCCCGTTAATCTGCTTAATGAGCGGCGCCACCCCCGGGGCCTCCACTCGAACGCCGAATACCGGCGCAATCCTCGTTAGCATCTGATTTCTTATGATCGCTTTGGATGTTTTATTGGCAACCGGCGATGCACGGCCCATCCAGCCAGGCCAAATTTACCGATTCGATTCAAAAATTCTGCCGTTAATGACCGACAGCATTCCAGATACGGAAAAAGCAAATGGCCGGATTCACGCTGTTGCAAACAGGATGGATCAAGGTGCGCGAGACACAGGCCGAAACGATGATTCGGCGCGCATTCTAGCGCGTCCTCCGCACAAGAAAAGCGGTATTTTTGCAACACGTTGCCTCCCAACACGAGTCAGATCAACGAGTTATCGGCCATTTACGAGATGAAGCGGGACAAATCAGGCAGCGCAAACGTTTTACATCCGTCAAATTTGAAGCTATGCGCGCTTCATATTTAACTATCTTTGACATTTGAAACCGAGTGTACGGTAACGCACAGTGGTTCGATTTAATTGATGACGGGGATCTGGCGCAAACGTTATCCCATGACTTCGCAAAGCGCAAATCATTCCTTTATGACCTGAATATCCAGCCGGGAATGGCGGACTTCTCTGCGCTTTTTCCGCACGCTTTTCGGCCCGCTTTCCAACCCCATATCCACCTCATTCCCGCTTCACTGCGCCGTCATTCGAAAATTGCCAATTGGCGCTATTGCACGGACCACTCCCCGCGCCGCGTCTTTTTAAGCGGAGAGGCCCCGGCGCCGCAGCGAATCCCCAACAATCCGCCGCAATATTCGCCGCGCCCGCCGGCCGGCAGCGCCCAAACCCCAAACCTGTCGCTAGAATGCGCGATGGACAAACGCGACCCTACACTTCGACGCCGCTTCAGCCGGCCTTCTCCGGCCATCTCACCATTCCAGTCAAGCCTCGCATGAAGAGCAGCATCATGAGTCTGGCGGTCACCCGCCAACATCGCGTAGCGGCGTACGCCGTGGCGGGCTTCATTCTGTGCGTGGTGCTGGCGACCCTGCCGGTCGCCGGCGTCGCCGAGCCGCATATCGCGGCCTTCCTGCCGCTGTTCGCGATGGCCGTGTTCACCACCGAGGGCCTCACCGCCTATCTGCTGTGGACGCAATTCATGATCACCCGTGGGCCCTTCCTCGCGGCACTGGCGGGTGCGTATGCGTACACCTCGGTCACCGTGGCGATCCAGTTGCTGGTGTTTCCCGGCGTGTTCTCGCCGACCGGCCTGCTCGGCACCGGCGCGCAAGGCGCCGTGTGGATCTGGGCGTTCTGGCATTGCGGTTCGCCGTTGCTGATCTTCGCCGCCCTGCTGGTGCGCCGCCGCTTTCCTGCGCCGCTGCCGCGTGCGCAGACGCGCCTCGCCGGCCTCGTGCTGGTGGGCGGCCCGGTTTGCCTGTCGGTGGCCCTTTGCTCGCTCGCCATTCGCGGGGAAGCGTGGCTGCCGAAGCTGATCGACGGGCACGCCTATCAGCGGCTGGCGCATAGTCCGTCGGGCATCGGCATCGCCATCGTCGGCGCCGCTACGCTGCTCTATCTGATTGTCACGACGCGGCTGCGCAGCCTGCTCGAACTGTGGCTCGCCGTCGCGCTCTTCGCCGGACTCGGCGACGTGCTGGTGACGCTGGTGGCGAACGCCCGCTACAGCATGGGCTGGTATGTGGCGCGGCTCGAATCGGTGCTGGCTTCGAGCACGGTGCTGGGCGTGCTGATCTGGGAGATCAGTCATCTGTACCGCGAGCTGCACGCGGCCAATGCGCGCCTGAGCGAATATGTCTCGCGCGACGGCCTGACCGGTATCTTCAACCGGCGCTACTTCGAGGAGCGCTACCCCGCCGCGCTGGCCGAGGCCAACGCGGAGCGCCGCGCGCTGTCGATCCTGATGGTGGACATCGATCACTTCAAACGCTTTAACGACACGCTCGGCCATCTGCGCGGCGACGAGTGCCTCGTTGCGGTGGCCGGCGCCTTGCAGGCGAGTCTGCGGCGCAGCGCCGATTTTGTCGCGCGCTTCGGTGGCGAAGAGTTCGTCGTCGTGCTGCCGGACTGCGAGCGCGAGATGGCCGCTCGCCTCGCCGAGAACCTGCATGCGGCCGTCGCGCGCCTCGCCGTCGCGGCGCCCTTCACCGAGGCCGGCTGCGTGAGCGTCTCGATCGGGGTCGCCACCGCTCGCCCCGACGAGCCGATCCAGGCCGCCGAACTGCTCGCCCACGCCGACGCCGCGCTGTATCGCGCCAAGGAAGCCGGGCGCAACCGCGTCGCGGCATGGCAAGGCGTGCCGCTCACGCTGCGCTCAGTGCACGCTCATTAGCGGCGCGGCGGCAGGTCGAGATTGAAGGGACGGCGCACCTCGTAGCTCTTCGTCGTTTGCTTTACTCCGAGACCGTCACGCTCTTGATCTCGAAGCGACGCTCCCCATCGTTGCGCACTCCGGTCATGAGGGTAATACCGTAGTCGGGCAACCAGACGGACTTGATGGACGAACCGGCGCCGTGTTCTGCGACGTGCATACAGGTCACGTCGACCGCGTCGCCCTTCAGGGTTGGAAAAATCGACGCGGCAGGCTGCGTCTTTCCCATCAGACAGCGCGTGCTCTGAACACCGTCGTCGGACGGTTGCGCAACCGGAAACTCGACCTGCTCACCCTCGGCGGGTACCCGGCTGCCGAGGGCGACTGTCGAGCTGTCCAGCACTTGCGCCACCGGCGCCCAATCCGTGCCGAACCCCACCCTCTGCTTGCGCAAGGCAACCAGACCGTAGTTCGTGGTGAAGTAGGCCGGCCCCTCGACTGTCTGGCCCGAATCGGCGAGCCGCTCGGCCACCTCGGCCACCACGCCGTTATCGTGCAGGTTGGCGTAGACATAGCGGCACGGATGCGGACTGCCCGGCTTCTTCGTATCGACCCAGTTGCCTTCAACGGTCAGACGCCTGAACGGCAGGGGCCGCGACCCGTCTGCGGGAAGGCGCTCATGCAAGGAGGCAGGCAACGCACGGTCGTCGAACATGTCCGCGAGGTACGGATAGGGGTCGTCGAGCACACCACGCGTAATCGCTCCGTACGAGCGGCCATCCCCGTTCGTGCCGGGAAGGAGCGCCCAGGACGCACGGGTTCGCAACGGTTCGGGGAGATCGACGATCAAACCGGCGAAGAAAGCAACATCCCGCCCGTTGAGCGCGCCGCCTTTGCCATCGAGAGCGGCGATCTTATGGTTCGCCGATGCAGTCTCCGCGACCGTGTCGAAGCGGTTTTCCAGTTCAAGCAACTCGGCCGTGCTGTAGTGCTCGGCAGGATCCATCGTATCGTGCTGCTTCACCATCACATCGAGCAGGTTCTCGAACGCCGCCACGCCCTCGGGCGGCAGAGCATTGAGGAATTTGCCGAAGTCAGCCGCATCGAGCCTGGCGCCGCCGAACACCCCGGCAGGCATGTAGGGCGCGAGAACACTGAAATCCTTCAATACCTGCAGACGTGCGGCCGGTGCAAGCGAGAGCGTCTTGAGATTGAATGCGTTGGCACCCGGGCCATTGCGCCGGGTCAAAAGCGCGGACCAGTCCGGATCGCTCATCAGGCCACCCGCCCACGCCAGAAGTGACTTGCCGTTCGCGCCATCCGGGTCGATGCCCATGCGGACCAGCAGCAGCCGGATGCGCCCGACAAACGCTGCTGAAGCGGCGCCCGGCGCCGGAGGCTGCGAATCGGACGCTGCCGCTGCGGGCTCGTCGGCATGCATGCCGACTGCGAAGGCCGTCGTGGCAGTCAGCGAAAGTGTGAATGTGAGTACTGCGACAGGTTTGCGAAAAAGCATGAGCCGATGTCCGGATGGGTACTTAACGGATATCGGCGCTCACGCCTGTTTCTTTAGCCGGTCCGGCGGCGGCGAACCGGTCTTCCAGCCGCGCAGCCGGCCTCGTTGGGCACAGGAGTTGCTCTTTCAGGAAACGGCGGCACGCACGCGCTGAACCTGCGTCGACGGAGACACAGGCGCATGCGGCTAACGAAGACCCGCCGTTTCACTCATTCCAGCAATCCTTCGAGGAGGGGCCATGCTTCGCTACGCTGCTATTTTCTTCATCATCGCCATCATCGCCGCGGTGTTCGGCTTCGGTGGCATCGCCGCCGGCGCGGCCGAGATCGCCAAGGTCCTGTTCTTTATCTTTATCGTGATCTTCCTCGTGACCTTGCTGATGGGCGTGGTCAGACGCTGAGCGCCGGCTCGCCTCGTTGCAATAGTTGCTGCCCGCTCTTGCAATAGTTGCGCTGCGGTTGCGCTCCGGCTCACGCGAGGCGAGCCCGCTTCAAGGTGTGACGGCTGCCGGATTCAGTTCGATATGCAGCACCACCAGCCAGCGCCGCGGACAATCGGCCGCGATCCGCGGACCCGGTTGTCCGTCGCGCGCGGCGGCGACAAAGCCCTTCTCTTTCGCAAAGCCGAAAGCGCGGCGCGCATCGGCCTGCAGCCACATCGACACCAGACCGCAGGTCACGAAACCGAACACGGAAATGATCTGCGGCGACAGGCCCGCATCGATCTGCCGCGCAAGCACGGTGAAGGCGGTGGTCAGGATCTGGCTCGCCGCAATCGCAATCAATACGACCTTGAGCATGCCTCGGAACATCATCCCTGGTCTTGGGCGCACCATCGGTTTCTTCAGTCCTTCTACACGTTTGTTTAAGGGGTCGCGCATGGATCGCCGGGCGCTTACGCTGCGCGGGCAATCTGCCGGCGCGGCAGTTCGAGCCGCTGCGACCATGTCGCGAGCGTCCGTGCGGCCACGGCGGGCTTGCTGAGAATCGCGCTGTCGTAGCGTTTGCCGTCAAAGCGCATGAAGTCGACGATGCGGAAGCCATGACCGCGATAGAACGCAATCAGATGGGCAGCGGGTTGCGGGGTGTCGAGGGCGAGTTCCGCGTAGCCGCGCGTGGCGGCCCAGTGGTCTGCGAACACCAGCAGCAAGGTGCCGATGCCGCGTGCCTGCCAGGCCGGTTCGACGCCGAACTGGCGCATGCTGGCAATTTCGCCGTGGCGGTACAGTTCGCAGGGCGAGTCGCGATCCGGCGCATACAGCGTCATCGTGCCGACAATGCGGCCGTCGCACACCGCCACGTAGCAATCGCCTCGCGTGGCCCGCGAACGGGTGACGGCGGCGCTCTGGTCGACGCAGGTGCAGTTGAGCCCCATCGCCCCTAACCGCGCAAAGGCCCGATGCAACATGGTTGTGAGCGCATCGAACGAATCGCGTGCCGGGTCGAAGCGCCGCAGTTCGATGCGGCCGGGACCGCGCCGGACATAATCGATCCGTTTGGGCTGCTGCGTGGCTGCGCGTTTGTTCACCTTGACCATCCAAGTTCATCAGGTTGATCGAAGTGTAGGTTTGGCCGGGGATCGCCCGCAAGAAAAAATCTCGTAAAAACTGCATGCGTGGCAGGCGAAGCGCGCTGCCTAAAGCCCTGCAAGACCGATATTCAATTCCTCGCAGAGGAAGGTTTGCAGGGTCTGCACGGCCGCGGCCTGGGTGCCGGGTAGCGCGGGCGACGTGGAGGGCGCGGATGCCGCCCGCGTGAACAGCCCGAAGTCGGCCACCGGCGCCTGCGGCAAGCCGTCGCTCTCACCCAGCACGCGCATGGCGTCGTGACGGATATTGCCGTCGAGCAGCACCGACACCCCGAGGCCCGCCTCGACCGCCGACTGCACCGCCGGCAGACTCGTGCTGGTGCAGACGATGCGCCACGCGAGCCCAGCGCGCCGCAGCGCCGTCAGCACCTGCTGCTGCCACAGACAGCCGGCGCCGAACGCGACGATCGACAAGGGTTCATCGGCCACGCGGCTGAAACCGCGCGCGCCGACCCAGAAGAGCGGCTGGCTCCATGCGATCAACGGCGCCGCATCCACTAGCGCCGGATCGCCCACGACGACATCGAGACTGCCCTCGCCCAGGCGGGCCGACAACGCCTCGCTGTTATCGACGACGATCTCCAGCGCGACCTGCGGATACGCGCTCGAAAAGCGCCGCAACGCATGCGGCAGACGCCCGACCGCAATATCCTCGAGCATGCCGAGGCGCACCGTGCCGGACACCTGCTCCGCGCTCAGTGCACGCCGTGCGTCGGCTCCGGCGCCGAGGATCGTATGCGCATACGGCAGCAGCCGATGGCCCGCCTCGGTCAGACGCACGCCGCGCGGCGAGCGGTCCAGCAAACGCTGGCCGACTTCTTCCTCGAGCCGCCGCAACTGCATGCTGACGGCCGCCTGGGTGCGCGCCAGCCGCGTGGCTGCGGCACTGACCGCGCCGGTCTCAGCGACCGTCACAAAAGCGCGCAGCAGGCTGCTATCGAGATCTCGCATCATTATTAACGCTCGTGATACCGGCATAAGGAATATCAGCTTATCTTAACGTCGCGAGCATGGTTATGATGGGCGCACTTCTTTCGATGAGCTCGACATGCAGGACAACACTGCGCCTGGCCCCACACCTCGCTCCGCGGATCCGGTTACACCCATTGCCGCCGGCGGCGCGGCGGGACAGGGTTCCACGATCTCCCCTGCCTTGCCCGGGACCGTCCCCCTCACAGGGTCGTCGTCGAAGCGCGCCGCCGGCGCGGCAGCGTTGCTCGCGCTGCTGTCGATGTCCAGCGTGCAGTTCGGCGCTGCGCTCTCGGCGCCCGCCATGACGGCCTATGGCTCGTTCAGCACCACCTGGCTGCGCCTGTGCTGGGCCGCCGTCGTGCTCGCCGCGATCGTGCGGCCGCCCCTGCGCAGTTACTCGCCGTCAAGGTGGCTGGCCGCCGGCACGCTCGGCGTCGCCATGGCCGGCATGACCCTGTGCTTCTTCGCCGCGATCCAGCGCATTCCGCTGGGTCTCGCGGTTGCGATCGATTTTCTCGGACCGCTCGCGGTCGCCACCTTCGGCGTGCGGCGCATCCGCGCACTGGTATGGCCCGCGCTCGCCATCGCGGGTGTGCTGATGCTCGCGCACGATCGCGGCGGCTGGGTCGGCAATCCGCCCGGCGTGCTGCTCGCGCTCGGCGCGGCGCTTGGCTGGGGCAGCTACATCGTGTTGATGAAGAAGACCGGCGCCGTCTTCGCGGGCCTCGAAGGGCTTTCCGTGTCGCTGCTTGCCGCGGCCGTAGTGGCCACGCCGTTCGGTCTCGTCGAAAGTGGCGGACATGTCCCGCTCGCGCAGCTTGGCGCCACAGCGGGACTCGCCGTGCTGGTGCCCTTGCTGCCCTATGCGCTGGAGATGATCGCGCTGCGTCATATGCGCGCCTCTTCGTTCGGCATCCTGATGAGCATCGAGCCGGCCATCGGCGCGCTAGCCGGTTTTGTCGTGCTGCGTCAGCCGATGAGCGCGCTGCAACTGGCCGGCACGCTGCTGGTCGTCAGCGCAAGTTTGGGGGTGGTGCTGGCGGGGCCGTGAAGGCCGCGCCGCGGTTCGCGTTGGCGTTGGCTTCGAGCGCAGCGGCATCCGTGCTGTCGCCGCTGCCCGCTCGCAGGCGTCTGCTCCCCAACGCCAGGCGCAACCGCTCGCGATCGAGCTCGTGTTCCCACGCAGCGACCACGATCGCCGCCACGCCGTTGCCGATGATATTGGTCAACGCCCGGCATTCCGACATAAAGCGGTCGATGCCGAGAATCAGCACCATCGCCGTCACCGGCACGGTGGGCACCACGGAGAGGCTCGCCGCCAGCGTGATGAAGCCGGCCCCGGTGACGCCCGTCGAGCCCTTCGAGGTCAGCATCGTCACGGCCAGCAAGGTCGCTTCCTGGGTCATGCTCAAGTGCGTATTCGTTGCCTGGGCGAGAAACAGCACCGCCAGCGTCATGTAGAGATTGGTGCCGTCGAGATTGAACGAATAGCCGGTGGGCACGACGAGCCCGACAATCGCCCGCGGGCAGCCGAGCCGCTCGAGCTTTTCCATCAACTGCGGCAGCGCCGCTTCCGAAGTGGACGTGCCCAGCACGATCAGCAGTTCGTCCTTGATGAAGCCGAGAAAACGCCAGATGCTAAAGCCGCATAGACGCGCCACGACGCCGAGCACGCCGATCACGAAGACGAACGCCGTCAGATAGAACGCGCCGATCAGCTTCATCATCGGCAACAGCGAGGCGATGCCGTATCGGCCAATGGTGAACGCCATCGCGCCGAATGCGCCGAGCGGCGCCAGACGGGTGATCAGATGCACGATCCGGAAGAAGGTTTTCGACAGCGCTTCGATCAGCTCGGCCACCGGCTTGCCTGCCTCGCCCAGCAACGCCAACGCCGCGCCGAACAGCATGGCGATCAGCAGCACCGGCAGGATATCGCCCTGCACGAAGGCGCCGACGAAAGTCTCGGGAACAATATGCATCAGGAAGCCTGCGACGCCCTCGCCATGCGCCGCCTGGCTCACGTAGCCCGACACCATGCTGCCGTCGAGCGTGGCCGGGTTGACGTTGAAACCTTTGCCGGGCGCGAGCACATGCGCCGCCAGCAGACCGATGAAGAGCGCGAAAGTCGACACCAGTTCGAAATACAGCAGAGCCTTGCCGCCCACCCGGCCGACCTTCTTCATGTCGCGCATGCTGGCAATGCCCGTGACCACGGTGCAGAAAATCACCGGCCCGATGATCATGCGAATCAGCTTGATGAAGGTATCGCCGAGCGGCTTCAGCGCGATGGCGTCGGCGGGCGCCAGATGTCCGGCGAGAATGCCGGCGCCGATCGCAACGAGTACCTGCACATAAAGAATCTTGTAGAACGGCTTGCGTTTCATGTCTCCTCCGTTTTTTGGGCAAAGCTGCGCCCTTCCCGCTCAGGGGAATATCCAGGCGGTAGTGGGGCAATACGGCGTTGAGGTACGACGAGGGGGCGTGACTTGCGCGGGCGCTGACGGCGCCGCGCAAGCCGCGGCGCTTACATCACGGCCGCCCACGGATGGCGGCTGAAATGCGTCCGCTCGAATGCTTCGATCTCCGGCAAGGACGCGAGCGTCAGGTCGATCGTATCCATGCCGTCCGTCACCATGCGCTTGTGGCGCGCCCCGAGCGGAAACGAAAACGCACGGCCGGCCGCGGTGATCACCTTCTGCTGTTCGACGTCGATGCGCAGCCACGCGTCGGCGCGCTCCGGCGCTTCGCTCAACGACAGCAGTTCGTTGACCTCGCTGCGCTCGAGCTGCACCAGCAGCAAGCGGTTGTTCATCGCGTTGGAATAGAAGATCTCCGCAAAGCTTGGCGCGATCACTGCGGCGAAACCGTACTGCTGCAGCCCCCACACCGCATGCTCGCGGCTCGAGCCGCAGCCGAAATTCGCGCCGCCGATCAGCACGCTCGCGCCGCGGTAACGCGACTGGTTGAGCACGCAATCGTCGCGCGGCACGCCGTTGGCATCGAAACGCAGGTCGTACAGCAAGCCGCCGCTCAAACCGGCCTTGTCGATGATGCGCAGAAACTGCTTCGGCATGATCTGGTCGGTGTCGAGATTTTCGATCGGCAGCGGCGCGGCGCGGCCTTCGATCAGGGTGAGCTTAGTCATGGTGCGGTTCCAGAGTGCGGACATCGGTAATGCAGCCGGTCAGTGCGGCGGCGGCGGCCATCGCGGGACTCATCAGATGCGTGCGTCCGCCTCGACCCTGGCGGCCTTCGAAATTGCGATTGGTGGTCGAAGCGCAGCGCTCGCCGTCCGACAGCACGTCGTCGTTCATCGCAAGACACATCGAGCAGCCCGGTTCGCGCCATTCGAAGCCGGCCTCGGTCAGGATCGCTGCGAGTCCTTCGGCTTCGGCCTGGCGGCGCACGCTGCCGGACCCGGGCACCACCATTGCCCGCACCTGCGGGGCGACGTGATGGCCACGCACGAGCCCCGCCACGATGCGCAGATCTTCGATGCGGCCATTGGTGCACGAGCCGATGAAGACCCGGTCGATCGGCGTCCCCGCGATGGGCTGATGCGCCGAGAGACCCATGTAGCCGAGCGCACGGCGCAGCGCCGCAGCCGCTTCGGGTGTTGCCTGGCCGGCCTCGTCGGGCACCTGGGCGTCGACCGCCATCGCCTGATCGGGGCTTGTGCCCCAGGTGACGAACGGGGCGACCTCATGCGCGTCAAAGCGGAATTCGGCGTCGAACACGGCGCCTTCGTCGGAGATCAACTCGCGCCAGTCAACCAGCGCGTTGCGCCAGGCCGTCTCGTCAAGGGATAGCGCATGCCGGCGCACGTACTCGAACGTCGTGGCGTCCGGCGCGATCAACGCGGCGCGCGCGCCCGCTTCGACGGTCATGTTGCACAGGGTCATGCGCGCTTCGGCCGACAGCGCGCCGATGGCCGAGCCGGCGAACTCGACCGCATAGCCGCGCGCGCCTTGCGCACCGATGCGGCTGATGATCCACAGAATCAGGTCTTTCGAGGCTGTGCCATAAGGCAAGACCCCGTCGACCACGATGCGCATCGTGCGCGCCAGGCGGTAGACCAGCGTCTGCGTCGCCAGCACGTGCTCCACTTCCGAGGTGCCGATACCAAAGCCCAATGCGCCCAACGCGCCATAGGTGGTGGTGTGGCTATCGCCGCACAGCACCACCATGCCGGGGCGAATCAGGCCGAGTTCGGGCGCGACAATATGCTCGATGCCCTGCAACGGATCGTTGGCCGCCAGCAGCCGGATCCCTTCCCGTTCGCAGTTGCGCGCCAGGTTATTGGCCTGCAGCAGCGACGCGACATCGCGAATCACCCGCGGCGTCTCCGCGTGGGTCGGGATGATATGGCTCACCACCGCGAGTTGCTGGCGTGGCCGGCGCACTGCACGGCGCTTCGCTTCGAGCGCGGCAAAGGCCTGCGGGCTGGTGTACTCGTTCATCAGATGCAGGTCGGCGTACAGCAGCACGTTCTGTTCGTCGATGGACGTTACGGTATGCGAATCAACCAGTTTCTGGTAAAGCGTTCGGTTAGACATGATGGAATGAGTGGATTGGGCTTCTCGAACGGTTGGCGCTGCGATCAGGCGCGCAGAAACGGCAAGGCTTGCGCGAGCAGTAACTCGGGCGCCTCCTCCGCGATATAGTGGCCGCACGGCAAGGCCCCGCCCTGCACCTGCGGCGCCCACGGGCGCCACTCGGCTAGCGCGTCGAAGCACTTCTCGATCACGCCCTCGGCACCCCACAAGGCAAGAAACTCGCAGGCGATCTTGCGACCCGCGGCGAGATCCTCGCGATCGTGTTCGAGGTCGATCGTCACGCTCGCACGGTAGTCCTCGCAGATGCCATGCGCCGTCGCCGGGTCGCTCAGGCAGCGCAGGTACTCCGCGTAGGCCTCCGGCGTGAACGGCTTGAGCCCGGCACTGCGCGCGCCGATGGTCTGCTTCAGATACAGATCCGGGTCGGCGCGAATCAATGTCTCCGGAAACGGCGCGGGCCGCACCAGAAAGAACCAGTGCCAGTAGGCACGCGCAAACTCGAACGAGGTGTTCTCGTACATGGCCAGCGTCGGCGCCACGTCGAGCGTGACGAGCCGCGTCACCACAGCCGGATGATCGAGCGCCATGCGTGCGGCGACGCGGCCGCCGCGATCGTGCGCCAGCACCGCGAACTGCGTGAAGCCGAGCGAATGCATCAACTCCACCTGATCGAGCGCCATGCGCCGCTTCGAATAGTTGCTGTGGTCCGCACTGCCCGCCGGCTTGCCGCTGTCGCCATAGCCGCGCAGGTCCGCCGCGATCACCGTGAAGTGTTGCGCCAGCACCGGCGCCACCTTGTGCCAGATCGCGGAGGTCTGCGGATGGCCGTGCAACAGCAGCAGCGCGGGTCCGGCGCCGCCGCGGAGCGCATGAATCTTCACGCCGTCGATGACCGTGCTCACATCGCTGAAATCCTCAAACATCGCAATCTCCCGTGATTTCAGGTAGTTTAATTGCTGCTTGGTGCGATATGGTGTCGACCAAAGCAATCTATCCTTAACTGTGAGGCAACAATGGACAGCCTTTCCGATCTCGGCTTTTTTGCGCTGGTGGCGCGCCAGCAGAGCCTCACGGCGGCCGCGCGCGAACTCGGCGTGACCACGCCGTCGGTGAGCAAACGGCTTGCTCAGGTCGAGCGGCGTCTCGGTGTGCGGCTCCTGAACCGCACTACCCGGCGCGTGAGCCTGACGAGCGAGGGCGAACTGTATCTGGGCAACGGCTCGCGCATTCTCTCGGAGCTGGCCGAGCTCGAGCAGCTCGTCACCAAGAGCCGCGCCGAGCCGACCGGCCTGTTGCGCGTGAACGCCTCGTTCGGTTTCGGACGCGCGCAGATCTCGCCGGCAATCTCGGCGTTCATCGAACGCTATCCGGGGATGGAGATTCAGCTACATCTGACGGACCGGCCGGTGAGCCTGCAGGACCAGGGCTTCGACCTGGGGATCCGCTTCGGCGAGGTGCCGGACGCGCGCATCAACGCGCGGCTGTTGCTGAAAAACCGGCGCCTCGTGTGCGCCTCGCCGGCGTATCTGAAGCGGCGCACCGTGCCGCTCGCGCCGCACGACCTGACCCAGCACGACTGCATCGTGCTGCGGGAGAACGAATCGGCCTACGGCACGTGGCATTTCTCGCGCGGCAAGAAGGACGAGACGGTGAAGGTGAGCGGTCCGTTGAGCAGCAACGACGGCAGCACGGTGCTGAACTGGGCGCTCGACGGCCGCGGCATCGTGGTGCGTTCGCAGTGGGAGATCGGCGAGTATCTGAAGCGCGGCAAGCTGGTGCCGCTGCTCGAAGACTGGGCGCTGCCGAACGCCGACATCTACGCGGTGTATCTGGAACGGCACCGGCTGTCGGCGAAGCTGCGCACCTTTATCGAATTCGTCGGGGAGCGGCTGCGGGCCACGGGGTTATGAAAACGCACGCTCGTCAAGCGGAGTCTCTAAGCGTAATACTCCGCCTCATACAACCGCTTACCCGCTTCGTCCTTCGCGGCGAGGATCGGCGCAAACTCGATGGGCCAGTCGACACCGATATCCGGGTCGCTCCACAACAGACTGCGTTCGTGTTCGGGAAACCAGTAGTCCGTCGCCTTGCACAGGCACTCGGCCATATCCGACATCACCACGAAGCCGTGCGCGAAGCCGGGCGGCACCCACATCTGCCGGCGGTTGGCCGAGCTCAGATGCACGCCGATCCACTTGCCGAAGTTATGCGAGCTGAGGCGGATGTCCACGGCGACATCGAACACGTCCCCCGCCACCACCCGCACGAGTTTGCCCTGCGGATGCTGGATCTGATAATGCAGCCCGCGCAGCACGCCGCGCCGCGAGCGGGAATGATCGTCCTGCACGAACTCGACGTCCGCCGCGACGCGGCTCGCGAACTCGTCGGCGTTGAAGGTTTCGAACGCGCTGCCCAGTTCGTCGTAACAGACGTCCGACTCGACGATCACGACCTCCGGCAATGCCGTCCGTATCACCTTGATACCCATACCGCTCGATCCATGAAGAGGTGCTACCGTGTCGTAACCCAGGCTCGCGCCCCGATGGGCCAGCCGTTCGCAGCCACGCCTCGCGGCATGCACTGCGCCCGTCCTGCCCGCATGAAGACAGCGTGCGCTCATGTCGCCGCGCGAGCGATGGCACGCGCGCCCTCCGGCAAGCGCTGCGTCCGATGAACAGTTTGCATCACGGCCTCTTCACGGTTCGGTACAGCATCCAGCCCGCACTCGCCGCGAGACCCGCGGTCATGGCCCACGCCACGCCCGTGACACCCCACCAGTGCGTCGCCGGCGGCACGATTGCGACCAGCATGATCACCTGCAGCACCGAGGCCTGGGTGGCCGCCTTGGGCGCGCCTATGGCCCGCAGGTACGCCACCAGAATCGCAATCACCGCGCCGATCGCCATGTTGATGACGAAAATCCGGAACAGCGGCACCGCCGACATCCACGCCGGCCCCAGCACGAACATGAAGAGCGGCCCGGCGGTCATCCTCAGCACCAGCACGATCGCCACCAGCCCGACCGTGATCAGCGCGAGGCAGCGTATAAAGAGCCTCGCCGCCGAGCCGTCTTCGCGCCGGTAGTGCGCGGAGAAGGTCGGAAACAGATACTGTCCCAGCGCGATCGCCGCATCCGCGAGCAGCATCTGCGCGAGCTTCGACGACATCTGATAGGCACCGAGCGCCACCGGTCCCAGCAGTTTCGCCACCAGCACCTTGTCGAACTGGTTCAGCAGCAGATTGACGACGCTGCCCGCCCAGATCCAGCGGCTGAAATTCACGTAATGGCCGATGCCGTGCCACGCAAGACGCACAGGCGGCCGCGGCGTCATGGTGGTCCAGGTGAGTCCGGTCTTCAGGCTCTCGCCGACCATCATGCCGAGCAATACCGCATACGCACCCGCGCCGCCCCATGCGCAGGCGAGTCCAATGGCGCAATCGGCGAACGCCGCCGAGATTTCGACGCCGGCCAGTTGCTGGAAACGCCGCTCGCGCTGCACCACGTAATAGGCGGGCGAAGCCAGACCGCGCAGCAACGGCAATGCCGCGGCCAGTTGCAGCAGCGCGAGCGAGCCGCCCAGATGGAATTGCGCGTTCATCAAAGGCGCCAGCGCGATGAGCAGCAGCGCGATCAGCGCGCCCCGTGTGGTGAGCGTGGTCCAAACCGCACCGAGTTCGGTGCGCGTAGGCGTGGTCTTTGCCTGCACCACCGCCTGCGCGAGCCCGGTATCGCTCAACGATTCGGCAATCGCCACCGAGAGCAGCGCAACGCTCACGCTGCCGATAGCCGCCGGCCCGAGCATGCGGCCGATCGCAAGGAATTTCAGCGCCACCAGGCCGCGCACGAGCACCTGCTGGATCAGGACCCAGGTCGCCGCACTGCCGCCGAAGGCAGGCCTCATCGAGACAAGCGGAACCCTTATCGATCGCACTGAAGCCTCCCCTGCTTGCATGAGCCAACCATTGCCTGACACGGTAACGCGGCTGTTTATGCGGGGACCGCCATCTCATAGCCGATATCGGCCCCGCGCGGGCCCGCGGCCATGTTTTTCGCTACCGTGGGGAGATGACAAACGACACCGTCCTGGTTATCGAACCCGAGTTCTCCGGACATCGCTGGCGCTACGCCGAATGGGCGGCGGCTGCGTGCATCGAAGCCGGCTACCGCTGCGTGATCGTGACCGCCTCGGCGAATGCGACGCACCCGCTAGCGCAACGGCTCGCCGCGGCCGACGACGCCAGCCTGCGGATCGCCTTTGTCGATCCGCCCGCGCAGGCGAGTCATGGCCGCCTCGGCTCGGTGAGCTACGTGCGCTTTCTGCGCGATTTCCAGCACCTGTACCGCAGCGTCAGCCGCGAGTACGGCGTGGCGCTCGTGATCGTCCCCTACGTCGATTACTTCTTCTACGCGCTGCCCTTTTTCGGCTCGCCGTTCGGCGCGACCCCGTGGATCGGCATCACCATGCGGGCTTCGTTTCATCACAGCCAGGTCGGCGTGCGCGCTCCGCGCCGGCCGCTCGTCAATACGCTCAAGGCGGCCCTGTTTCGCCGCGCGCTGCGCGCCTCCGGCATGAAGACGCTGCTGTCCATCGACCCGACCTTGCGCGACTGGTACACCGGCGCCGCGGAACAGCGTGGCGCGGCGCTCGGCGGCGCGGCCGTGCTGTATCTCGCCGATCCGTTTCCCGACACCCTCGCGAGCGACCCCGCCGAAGCGCGCCGGCGCCTGCAGCTCGAAAGCGGCCGCTATCTGCTGGTGTATGGCGCCATCACCGGACGCAAGGGGATTCACGAACTGATCGACGCGCTGGCCGAACGGCAGGACCCGGTGCGCCTCCTCATTGCCGGCGAGCAGGACGCCGACACGCGCGCCTACCTGCACAGCGTCACAAGCGCGTTGACGCAGCCTCCCGTGATTCTGGACCGCTTCATTCCCGACGATCTCGAACGCGACCTGTTTTCCGCCTGCGACGCGGTATGGCTCGGCTACAAGGGACACTACGGCATGAGCGGCGTGCTGGTGCAGGCTTACCGCTTCAACAAGCCCGTCATTGCGACTTCGGATGGCCTGATCGGCTGGTTCTGCCGCAACGGCGAGCTGGGTCCGGTGCTCGACGAGCTGTCGGCTACCGCCATCAACGCGGCGCTCGATCAACTGTTCCCGGACGGCACCCAGGGCGCCACCGTGCACGCGTTGCCGGGCGCGCCCGCCGGTCATATGCTGGCGCAAAACACGCTCAGCCAGTTCAAGAAAACGCTGCAGCTTGCGATCTCCTAGCTTGCGGAGTGCATGCCTGGTTCCGGCTAACCATCCCACGCAAAAATAAGTAGCCCCAAACGCCGTGCCTGACGCATGCGCGACGAAGTGCCCGCCATCAGGTAGACGACACAACGAGCTTGCTGCGCTTTGAAGTGAGCGCCTTGCCGAGCGCCATGAAGGGCCGTTCGATCAGACGGAAGCTCAGCAGCGACACCAGCACCGCGAGGCTCAGGCCGATCAGCATCACGACGGCGAGCGGCAACGACGACGCTCCCAGCAGCTTGATGGTGGCGATCAGGACCGGCACGTGCCACAGATACAGGCTGTACGAGATATCGCCGAAGAAGCGCGCCACACTGTGTTTGAGCACGCGGCCGGTGCGCGCCGAGCTGATCGCGACCAGCATCAGCAGCGTGGCGGCAGCCCCCTGGAAGTACTCGAGGATGCTGCTGATCCACATCGGCGTCGCTTCGTTGGTGCGCACGTAGTAGATGAGCAGGAAGGCGGCCACCGCGGAGCCGATCCTGAACAGGCCGGACTTCGCGAGAAACCATGCGGAACAGGCCGGCAGATGCATCGCCAGCAGAATGCCGAACATGAACACCGGGACGTATTCGAGCGTCGCCCCGAAGCTCGCCGAAAGGAACTGCAGCGCGATCGACAGCGGCACGGCCAGCGCCGTCACGAGCAGCACGAATCTCGGTGGACGGCGCGCCGCGAACATCGCCAGGAACGGGAAGATGATCGAGATGCGCATCTCGTGCACCAGCGACCAGACCACCGGATTGACCCGTTCGGTGTCGAACTGTCCGATCAATAACAGGTGGCCCAGCACGACGTCGAGCGTGGGCAGCGGCTGATTCGCGACACCGCGATACCAGTCGCTCAGTCTGGCGTCGCTATAGCCCGGCACGATGCTCGCGAGCGCGCATGCCGCGAGGATCGCAATCCAGTAGGCCGGCATGATGCGCAGGACGCGCCGGATCAGATAGGTCCCGTAGGACACCTTCTTACCGCCCAGAAACGCTTGCGCGAGGACAAATCCGCTCAACGCGAAGAACAGGACCACGGAGCCGTGGCCGCCGAGCAGGAAGTGGAACGGCGTGTATTTCAGGAGTACCGAAAGCCAGCCGCTGTGCAAGGTGACGCCGCTATAGAACTGCGGCAGGATGATCAGGAAATGGGTGCTGACAACGATCAGCGCGGCGATGCCGCGGAGCGAATGCAATTCGGCGTAGTTGGTTTTCACAGCGCCCCCTGTTCGTATGGACCGATAGTACCGGCTGCATTTCAATGGGGTTCGTACGCGGCGTGTACAGCCTAGTGTTCGTCGGTAAGAAACTGAGCCTTCTGCAAGCAATCTGTCGGAAAAACGTGCCGCTATGGCGGAAAAGCAATAAAGGGCGCGGGTACTGTGGAGCCAAGGGTTCCGGGTGGACCGACAGCAGGCGTCAGGGGCGGCAAGCTGCTTCGCGCCAGATGCTGGCGTCCCAGCGCGGAGTGCCCCAAAAAAGCAGTTCTCTGGAGGGAGTCGATGAGCGCCAGTCAGCGATTTGCGATCCTCGACGTGGGTCGCGCTTTGGCCATTACCGGCGTCATCGCAATACATCTGGCGTTGTTCCTGCCGAACCTGCCTGTCACGCTGCAACACGTAACGGAGTACGGCCAATACGGCGTGCAACTGTTCTTCGTCATCAGCGCGATCACGATCTGCAAGACGCTCGAAGATGCCGGGCAGCAGACGGCCAGCACGCGCGAAGCCGTGCGCATGTTTTACATCAAGCGTTTCTTTCGCATTGCGCCGCTCTACTACATCGGCGTCGCCGTGTACGGCATCCTCGACCTGCTGGGGACGCGCTTCGCTCATGCCCAGGTGCTCGCCCCTCATCACCTGACGGATGTCGTGGCGAACCTGCTGTTCATCCATGCGTGGGTGCCGTCCGCCGTCAACAGCGTCGTGCCGGGCGGCTGGTCGATCGGCATCGAAATGTTCTTCTATGCGCTCGCGCCGCTGCTGTTCTTCGCCGCGAAAACACGCTCAGGATTGTGGGCCATCACTGTCGGCACGGCGCTCCTCTGTAGCGTCTTCCTCTACGCCGGAGCGTGTCTCGGCCACGCGGGCTGCACAGTGCCGAACAATACCTTTCTCTACTACTGGCCGCCCACCCAGTTGCCGTGCTTCATCGTCGGCTTCTGGCTCTGGCATCTTTACAAGCCGCTGCTGTCGGGGGCTCAACGGGCGTCGCGCCTGACAACCGTCGCGGCGGCAGCCGCCCTCGCCGGCTTCGGTGCGCTGCTGGTCGCCGCTATCGGCATGGAGGCGTTTGCCGCCGTGCCGGTGCTTGTGGCGTTCGCGTCCGCCGCGCTGCTGGTCGCCCTGTGCGGCGTGCCGGCCCGCATGCTGCTGGCGCCGGTCGTGCTGCGTATCGGCCAGAACAGCTATGGCATCTACATCTGGCACTTTCTGGCGATCTTTGCCGTGCGCATGGCGTTGAAGACGCCGTTGTCGGATGTCGCGCGACACTACCCGGTCGCCACGTTTGCGCTCGGTGCGGTCGTCGTCCTGCTGCTCGCGCATGCGGCCGCGCTCGTCACGGCGCGCGAAATCGAGCAGCCCGTTTCGCGCTGGGCACGGCGGCGGCTGATCGGGCGCCGGCAAGCCGCACGCCCTCTTCCCGCTTCTCTTCCCGTCTCCCCTCCACCGGCAGCCGCGAGCCACCGGGCGCAGTCAGCGACGGAGTACTAAGCACCTAAAACGTCCGCCGCAGCCCCAATAACCAAACCAAACCAGAACAGAGAACAATCGGGAGATCATGATGAGAAATATCTCTTATGCCAGCCAGACCGTCGAATCGGCCAACCCGCTGGCACGCTACGCACACCGGGCCCGCATCGCCCTCGCCTTGAAACTGGTCGAGCGCTTTTGCGCTCCCGATGCGACCGTGGTCGATTTCGGCTCGGGTCCCGGACTCTTCCTGCATACGTTGGGGCAGATTCGCCCCGACCTGCGCCTGATCGGCCTCGATCCGTATATGCAGCCGGCCTATCCCGAGATCCGCTACGAGGTACGCCTCGAGGACCTGGAGCCGGGCTCCGTCGACATCCTGACGGTGCTGGAAGTCTGCGAACACCTCTACCCGAACGAACTCGACACGCTGCTGAATAACGCCGCGCAGATCCTCCACGAAGACGGCGTGCTGATCATCTCCGTGCCCATCATGTACGGCGCCTCGGTCATTCCGAAGCTCGTGAACTGGGCGATCCGCGGCCGGGACATTCGCGTCGGCTATTCGGCGGGTGAAGTACTGCGCTCCGTTGCAGGGCTCAGGATCTCGCGGCCCGAGAATCCCCGCATCACGCACAAGGGCTTCGATTTCCGGGAGTTGCGCTCGCTCGTCAGCACACAGTTCATGGTCGAGCAGGTGTTTCGCAGCCCGCTTGACTGGTTGCCCTGGTGGATGAGTTCGCAGTACTTCATGATCTGCCAGCGGCGTGCGCTGCCGTAGTGCGTGCGGGTGTGTGGGTGTGCGGCTGCATGGCTGCATGGCCGTGGGCCCGGCCCGCAAAGCGGTCCGTCAGCAGGCCGCAAACGCCGTAATCATGCGGTAATAGCCGGACTGGGCGCGGCGCTCGCGCGTTGCCCGTAACGCCGCAGGATCGCCGTCCGCATGGGCCGCTCGATGGCGAAGAAGAGAATCACGCTCAAGCCCACCATGCCGGCCAGCAGCGCAAGCGCGCCGCGCGGGCCGATGCCGGCGAGTTCGGCCAGATGAATCAGCGGGACGTGGATGAGGTAAAGCGAGAAACTCGCCTCGCCCAGCACGACCATCGGCCGCAGGCCCAGCAGCCCCCAGGCGGGCCGTTTCTGCATGGCAATACCGCCCACCAGCAGCGCAAAACACGGCGACAGCAGATAGTAGGCCGGCGCAAGCGGACGCCACACCGACAGCACGCCGATCCCCAACACCGCCAGCAGCGACGCCCGCAGCGCCTCGCGATCGTACCGCCGCCCACCACGCTGCAACTCGCGGCAATAGCACTGCGCGGCAATACCCAGTACGAACTCGAACAGATGAGTAGGCGGAAACTGCGAGGTCAGAAAGCCGCTGCGCGAAGGCGGCAGCAAATGCGGCAGCGCGGCGATCCACAACCCTTGGGCGCAGAACCCGGCAAGCAGCAGCAGGCCGCGTTGAGCCGGCGTGATCCGTTTGACGAAGGCCACCAGCAGCGGAAACGCCAGGTAGAAAAAGGCCTCGCACGAAATGCTCCAGGTCGGCCCATCCCAGGGCTGATTGAGCGCGGCAAACGGCAGCCAGGCGGTCAGGCAAAGCAGTTGCGCCAGCAGGCTGGCAATCAGCGGCAGAGCAGGATTGCCAGGCAGCCCGTACCATTCGAACAGGTGCGCGTGGTCGTCCGAGATCAGCAGGATGGCGGTCACCGGCGCCGCCAGCAACAGCGAGAACACCAGCATCGGATAGATCCGCGCGAAGCGCGCCACGTAAAAGCGCCGCATCCCCTCGCCATCGAGGCCGTCGCCGTAGTTGTGCGCGAGGATGAAGCCCGACAGCACGAAGAAGAACGTCACCGCCGGGCGGCTGTCGCCCGCCACCCAGCGCACCGGCGCCGAGAAATTCACGTAGCCCATCACCGCCAGATGCGACACCACCACCCACAACGCCGCGAAAAAGCGGATGCTGGTGAGCGCGGGTAAGGCGCTGCGCGGCTCGCGTGAGGTCGATCTCATGCCTGCAGCCCCGGTCGATGGAACGTGTGATTCATGCGGTGCCTCGTGTCCCGTTGCTCATCGTTACGCCCGGCGCGCAGCGGAAGTGTCGAGCCCTGCTGGCAGCGCGAAGGCTTCGCCTTCCAGCACGTTCAACAGATCGCGCGCCATGGCTTCGACGGTGAAGCGCGCCTTGAACAGCGCCCGCGCCCGCGCGCCCATGTGGGCCTGCGCGCCGGCATCGAGCGCAAGCCAGCGCCGCAAATTCTGCTCGGTGCCTTCGACCGTATCCGGCGCCACGAAGCCGGCGCCGTCGGCGGCGATCTCGCGCCAGATGTTCACCTTGTCCGAGATCAGCGCGGGCACGCCGCACGCCAGCGCCTCGGCCACCGCAACGCCGAAATTCTCCTGATGCGACGGCAGCGCGAAAGCCTCGCTCGCATAGAAGGCGCCCCACTTGAGCGGTCCCTGCAGCATGCCGGTCCAGGTGACGCGCGCGGCCAGACCCAGTTGTTCCGTTTGCTCGCGCAAGGCCGCAAGCCAACCGTTGCTGTCGGGGCCGGCCATGACGAGATGAACCTCGGCGTCGAGCACCGCCACCTTCGCAAAGGCCCGGATCAGCAGATCGCAGCCCTTCTTTTCGTGGACCCGGCCGAGAAACAGGATCACGCGCTTGCCGCGCAAGTGCGGGTACGCCGACAGAAATGCTTCACGCAGTTCGTCGTCGTTGCGCGGCGGCGCACTCGTGCCATATGTCGAGACGGCTTCGGTCGCGCGGTAGAGCCAGAACGACTCATGCGCCGCGAGACGTTCGTCCTCGGTCGTGTACAGCACGGCGCGGGCATCGCGCAGCACGCGATAGTCCGCCCACGGCCAGTACAGCCATTTCTTCAGATGCTTCAACGCATAGGTCCGTTTGAACCACGGGTCGAGCATGCCGTGCACGTATACGTAGTACGGCACCTCGAGATTGCGCAGCGCGCGCCAGGTGCCGAAACTGTGGTACTGCCAGAGTCCGTTGACGATCACCGCGTCGAACTCCGGCGCGTGCTGCCGCAGCCAGGGCACGAGTTGCGCAGAATAGGCGTACGTGCTGCGCGTCGGCCCCAACACATGCAACGGCAATGGAAAGTCCTGCAGGAACGGCGCGTCGGCGCCGTCCAACGTCAGCACCTCGACCTGATGCCCCATGGCCCGCAACATCGCGCCGCCCTGCCGCACGCCTTCCGCGGGGCCGCCGGCGCGCGGATCGAGCGAAGCAAGTAAATGAAGAATTTTCATTGCCGTCATTGCTTGCCGAGTGACAGCAGACCATTCCCCGGCGCGGGCGCGATCGAGGCGGCCCACGCCAATTCGCTCGGAGCGGGCGCGGCCACCTCGCTGGGGGGATCGTCGAGGCCGGGCTGGCTCGCGAGCATCGCTTGCGGCGTGCTCAGTTCGACGGCGATGTGGCCTGCCAGGCGCAGCGTCAACGCGACGATGGTAATGGTCGGAAAATTGGCGCCGACCGTCGGAAACACCGAGCTGCCGGCAATGAACAGATTGGTCATGCCATGCACCTTGCAGTTTCGGTCCACCACTCCTTCGCCCGGCGAATCGTGCATGCGTGTGGTGCCCATATGATGCCAGGTGCCCTCCAGGCCGACGGGCCAGAGCTGCCCCTCGATCGGCGCATCGAGCTTCACTGCGGCCACGCCGCTGCGCTGCAACTCTTCGGCGATCAGCGCGAAGGTGCGGTCGAACGTCCGCTGCACGTTCGAGGTCAGTTGCCAGGCGACGCGCACCCGGTTCATGCCCAACTGGTCCTTCTGCTCCGAAAGCGTCACACGGCTATCGGGATTCGGCTCCGCTTCGACGATGGCCTGCAACTTGACACTCCTGATCAATGCGCGCGGATGCAGGATGCGCGTCAGCGCAAAGCCCGCCGTATCGGTTGGGTGCGAGGCCATGGTGACGAGATCGCGCCCCAGCTTCCAGCCGGGCTGGTCCTTGTGCAACAAGCCCTGCTTGCAGCGGATCAGCGCTTCGGCCGCCTTGCTGCCTTCGCCGGCGAACCTCGAGAAGAACCACACGCGCGCGTTCAGCAAGCGCTCGCGCTGCAGCAACTCCGCGGTCAGCGCGAACTGCGAGGCAATGCGGGTGCCGTGCGCCGATACGGCAGCATTCTGGTAGTGGTACTTGATGTCGTAGAGCTTGTTGCGCGACCACGCGCGGCTAAACTGGATCTCCGCCGACATCAGCCGCGGATGATCCATATAGAAGCGGCCGACGAGGTCATGACCGTTGCCGAGGCCGGCCGGGCGGATCCGGTTCGAGGCGAGCAGCAGGCGCGCGTTCTCGATGCCGCCGGTCGCCAGCACGAACAGTTTCGCGCGCACGCTGATGTGACGTCCGCTTAGCGTCGCGACGTCGACCTTCGTTACGGTGCGCGCAGCGCTATCGGTGTCGATATTGAGCACATTGGCGTACAGGTACACGCTGATGCGCCGCGAGCTCTCCAGTTCCTTGCGGTACAGCCTGCCGAAGCGCGCCGGCGGGCTGAATTGCGACACCGTATCGCGGACGTTGCCGGTTACGAGCGGCAAACGGCGCACGTCGGGCCGGCCGATCGCCGTTTCCCAGAACTGCGGGTCGAAATTGTTCGGGCCGAGTTTGAGCACGGCGTGCGTGCGCGCATAGAACGGCATGAGTTCGTCGAGACCGAACGGCCAGCCGCTATGCGCGACCCAGTCGCGCTTTTCGAAATCCAGCGGGTCGAGCGGGCGGCACCAGCCGCCCCAGCAATTGCTGCTGCCGCCCAGATAGCGGCTGCGGCTGCCGTCGGCGAACTGATAGGGCAGCCCGGCGTTTTCGCCGCGGTACAGATCGCGTGTCTGTTCATCGGGCTTGAAGCCGCCGCTTTCGAGCACGCAGGTATCGATGCCGAGCCGTTCCATTTCGAGCGCCAGCGTAATCCCCGCGGCGCCCGCACCGATGATGCAGACCGTGGTCCCTACGCACGTTCCTTCCTCGACACTACGGGTATCGATAAACATCCCGTAACCTCCCCGTTTTAGTACTACTGCTCATTCACCGACGCTCATCTATCATCGGTCACGCTACAAGATGCGGCACGACAAGAACGCAGCGCGGCCCGCCAGGCCGTGCTGCCGTTCCTCAGGAACTGAATCGCTGGCGAATGAAACGGCAAGGATTACCGCCGTAGATGCCCGCCGCCGGCAGTGAACGGTGCACCACCGAAAGCGGCGTCACGACCGCGGAACGTCCGATCGTCACGCCCTTCTGAACCACGCACTTCGAACTGATCCACACGCCGTCCTCGATCACGATGGGCGCGACCTGCAAATCCATATTGCCGGCCGCGTCATGCGACCCCGAGGTGAGAAAGACCCCTTGCGAGATGCACACGTTGCTGCCGATCCGGATCGGCGCCTGGTTATAGATCCACGAGTCCACGCCGAACCAGCAATTCGCGCCCACCTCGAGATTCCAGGGCGCCTTCACACGTAGCGGATGCACGAAACGGCAACCGCTGCCGATCTGCGCGCCGAACGCGCGCAATAGCGCGACCCGCAGCGCGGAAAACGGCACCAGCCGATTGTTGATCACGCACGCCTCGACCACGAACCAGACCGCCTCCACCAGCCGGCTCTTGCGGCGCACGTAATTACCCTTGCCGGCAAGGCTCAGGTCGATCACGCGTGGCGGGGCCAACGGCGTCCCAACGCTGTCCGGGTCCCACTCCAGCGGGCCGTCGAGCTCGTCACGCTTCATCCGCATACCCCGCTTCAGTGGAATGCCGTCGCTCACCCGCATACGGAGGGCACGTTGGTCACCGGCGCGTCGCGCGGGCAGACCGCCGCGTCGCGTAAGGAACGGTGATAAGTAGGAAATTTTGCACATGCCGCTGCGAGTTGGATTTCCGCTCCAGGCGATTGGCTCCATCTGCACGGGCTTTGTCGTCTTTGCACTAGCATCGCGTTCAAAGCGTGTCGCGATAGCCACTACCATAGCGATATCGCGCCCCATAACAGGCATGGCAACGAGCGAAGGAACCGACATGATCGACATCGTTCGACGCACTGCACTCACCGCATCCTTTGCACTGACGTGCGCGCTTTTTCCGACCCAGGCCGCACGCGCCGATGGCGCCGCCGCCGTGACGCCCTACGATGCGAACGAAGCGCAACTGAGGGGCGGCCCGCAAGCGTATGACGATATCTACCAGTCGCAGACGGCCGGCGTCGTGCAGCCGGGCACGACGCCCGGCATGCCGGGAGGCCAGGCCGCCACGCCGGAAGAGCACATGCTCGCGGCGCCCGGCATGCCGCAGGCCGGCGGCGGGATTGCCGCGCCGGCTGCGCGCAAGGCGAAGGCCGCGCCCGGCGATCCCTACGCGCTGGGCGGCGCCGGGCCGCAACCTTATGGCCTTGGCGCCGAGACACGCCCGGTCTACAAGCTGCCCTACTAGATCGCGCGCTCTGCTGACGCGGGCTATACAAGGCCCGCTCGATTCACTCGACCTGGGTTGGCTCAAGCCGTCCCGCACCCACTTGCTCTTCCGCAGCATCGCCTGACGCATTGGCCGATGCACCGCCCGATACCGCGCCTGTCAAACCGCTCGCCTGGCCCGCTGTGAGGCTGCCGGCGATGCCGCCCGGCACGCCATCCACGGCGGTGGAGTTAGACAGATCCACGCTGCCCACCGTCACCTCGTCCTGCCCGGCGAGCGCGCGCAGCCGCGCATTCAAGCCGCCCAACACCCGCGCGCTCGACAAGGTGCGCTCGGCATAGTCGCGTGCCGCGAGACCGAGTGCGATCCGTCGTGCGGGATCGGCGGCCAGCGCCTCGATCGCGGCAACCAGCGCCGTCACGTCCTCCGGCGGCACCACCACGCCGCGCGGCGCGACCACGTCGAACAGTTCCGTGCCGGGGCAGGCCATCGCCACGATCGCGCGGCCGCTCGCGAGCATGCCGCCGAGCTTGGACGGCATCACCAGGTCCGCCGCGCCGCCGCGCTGCGGCAGCACGTGAATGTCGGCGAGGTTCAGCAGTTCGTTCAGGCGCTGCGCCGGTTGCAGCGGCATGAAGTGACAGTTGGGCGCACCCGCACAACGCTGTTCGAGTTGCGCCTGCGCAGGCCCGTTGCCGCAAAACACAAAATGGATATCGTGACGCCGCGCGAGCGCCTGCGCCGCCTCGGCGAGAATGTCGAGGCCCTGCTTCGCGCCCATATTCCCCGCATACAGCACGACGGTTTGCCGAACCGGCAGATCGAGCCCAAGCAATTGCCGGTACGAACTCACATGCGGCAGCGGCGCGATCACGCGTGTATCGACCCAGTTGATAAGACCGCACGTCTTGAGCGGATCCACGCCCTTCAGGACGGCCCGCTCCACCATCTTTTCGGAGAGACTCGAGACGACGTCGAAACGGGCCAGCAGCGTGCGTTCGATCGCGAGTGCGAAGCGTCGTGCTCGCGTACCATGAATCACGCCCAGTTCGAACGCGGCGTCAACCTCGTAGTCCTGAATATGCAGCCATGTTTTGGCGCCGCTCGCGCGCGCCAGCAACAACGCACCCGGCGCACTCATCAGGCTCGGCGCAATGCTCATCACCACGTGCGGACGCCACCGCAGTTGCGCGGCCAGAACCGGCAAGGCGGCGAGCGCAAAGCTCGCCAGGTGCAGCAGGCGCTTCACGCCCGTGGGAACGCGCGGCACCCATAACGGCACACGCAGCACCCGCACGCCGAGCCTCTGTTCGGAGCGATAGCGCCACGCGCGATAGCCGTCCGCGACTTGCCACTGCGGATAATAGGGTTGGCCGCAAATCACGCGCACCTCATGCCCCTGGGCGACCAGCGCCTCCGCCATCTCGGCGGTATATTTGCCGGTTCCCGTCAGCTCGGGGGCATAGTTAAGCCCTACGATCAGAAGCCTCATACAAGATCCCCCTTCGGCGTCCACCCCGCCACGCGCCCAACGGCGCGTTGCAGCGGCGCAAACGCTCAACTGCGGTACGACACCTGCCTGTCTAGCGGGTCAGCATGGTGGCGCAGCCCCGTGCAATGTTGGCGGCCGCGCTCGGCGGATCGAAGCGCTGGATGACCTTCATGCATTGCGTCGCGGTCTCGCCTGCATCGGCGAAGGCTTCGAGCGCCCTCAGCATGGAACGGCGCAGCGACGCAACGTCGCCCGACCTGAACGCATAACCGGTGACGCCGTCGATCACGAGTTCCGGCACGCAACCGCAGTTGTCGCTGACGACCGCGGGACAACCGTGGTTCAGCGCCTCGTTCACGACCAGCCCCCACGGTTCGCTGAGGCTCGGCAACACGAGGCAGGCGGCGGCGAAATACTCGCGCGAGAGGGCTTCGTCCTGCAGGCTGCCGAGGAAGCACACCCCATCCCTCAAGCGGGCTTCGGTCACCTTCTGTTGCAACGGATCGGCGAGCGGCCCGGTGCCGACGATGCGCAGTTTCGCCGCCGGTATCTGTTGCTTCACGTCCGCGAACGCTTCGAGCAGCGCGTCGATGCCCTTTTCCTGCGACAGGCGGCCGACGAACAGAAACACCGGACGCTCGCCAACCCGCGCGGCGACGCGGTCGGCGACCGCACGCTCGGGCACGAACGACCACGGCAGCGCCGCCGCCTGGCAAGGTACGAAGATGCGTTCGCGCTTGGCGCCGAGCGACATCAGGTATTCGCGGCTGCGCTCGCCGAAGCCGAAATAGCCGTCGCACAGCGAGAAAAACACCCGCTTCGGAACCGAGGTCAGCATGCGGCGCGGACGATCGCGCCCGGTCGAATCGCAGAACACGGCGCGCCGCTTGCCTGTGACGATGCAGGCGAGCAGCATGGCCCAATACTCCGGCCGGTGATAGCCGGGCAGCACGACGAGATCCGCCCGGGTCTTCAGGACTTCGAGCGTGAGGCGCCACATCATGCGCCAGTGCGGCACATCCTCGTAGCAGCCGTCGAACAGCTTGCGCATCGGATAGCGGTGGTAGGAATAATCCACATCGGAGAAACCGATTCGAAACGTTTCGGTATCCGAAATCTGTACGATAGAATATTTTATCGAGCTCGCCGCCGAGATCGAGTACAGGGCCGAAAACACCACGCCCTTGTGACGCGACCAGACCACGTTATGGAAAATCGTCACGGAATTCGCCACCATATCAGACCGTCCCTTCGGAGAGCATGCTTGCGCCGAAGCGTTCGACAAAGTCCAGATAGGTGGCTTCGATCCCTTCCATCAGACCGATGCGGGCCCGCCAGCCGAGGCGTGCGAGGCGCGAGACGTCGAGCAGCTTGCGCGGCGTGCCGTCCGGCTTCGAGGTGTCGAACACGATCTCGCCGTGAAAGCCAACCGCTTGCGCCACTCGCTGCGCCAGCTCGCGAATCGACAGGTCTTCGCCCACGCCGACGTTCAGGAGACCATCGGGAACGCCTTGCTCCAGCACGAACGCGGTGGCCGCGGCGAGGTCGTCGACATGCAGGAACTCGCGCCGCGGCGTGCCGGTGCCCCACACCGTCAGCGTCGCGTCGCCGCGCAGCTTGGCCTCATGGGCCTTGCGGATCAGGGCCGGCAGCACATGGCTGTTGTGCAGGTCGTAGTTGTCGTTCGGGCCATAGAGGTTGGTCGGCATCAAGGCGATGTACTTCGTGCCGTACTGGCGGTTATAGGCTTCGCACAGCTTCAGGCCGGCGATCTTGGCAATCGCGTACGGCTCGTTGGTGGACTCGAGCGCCGAACTCAGCAGATACGCTTCTTCGATAGGCTGCGCACACGCCTTGGGGTAAATGCACGACGAGCCGAAGAACACCAGTTGCGTCACGCCCGCCTGATACGCGGCATGGATCACATTGGTTTCGATCGCCAGGTTCTGATAGATGAAGTCGGCCGGCTGCGTCGAATTGGCGAGAATGCCGCCCACTCGCGCGGCCGCCAGCAACACCACGTCCACCGCTTCGGCGGCGAAGAAACGGCGCACCGCCGCCTGATCGAGCAGGTCGAGCTCGGCGTGGGTCCTCGTCAGGATTGCGCTGTAGCCGTCGGTTCGCAGACGGCGTACGAGGGCCGAGCCGACCATGCCGCGATGGCCTGCCACGAAAATGCGCGCGCTCTTGTCCATGGCCGTTACTCGTGATGTTCAAGGGCCTTGAAGCCGGCCAGCGTGACGAGCGCGTCGCGGCGCGCAATCTGGAAGTCCGAGCGCACCATTTCCTTGACGAGCGTCTGGAACGACGTCGACGGTCGCCAGCCCAGTCGTGCATGCGCCTTGGACGGATCGCCCAGCAGCGTTTGCACTTCGGTCGGCCGGAAGTAGCGCGGATCGACCCGCACGATCACGTCGCCCGGCGACAGGCGCGTCTCCTTGCCTTCCACCTTGTCGACCACCCCCACCTCGTCGACGCCTTCGCCCTCGAAGCGCACCGTCACGCCCAGTTCGCCCGCGGCTGCCTGGATGAACTCGCGCACGCTGTACTGCTGCCCGGTGGCGATCACGAAGTCTTCCGGCGTGTCCTGTTGCAGCATCATCCATTGCATCTCGACGTAATCTCGCGCGTGACCCCAGTCGCGCAGCGCGGACAGATTGCCGAGGTACATGTCGTCCTGCAGCCCTACCGCAATACGGGCAATGGCGCGCGTGATCTTGCGCGTCACGAAGGTCTCGCCGCGCACCGGCGATTCGTGGTTGAAGAGAATCCCGTTGCACGCATACATGCCGTACGCTTCGCGATAATTGACGGTGATCCAGTACGCGTACAGCTTTGCCACCGCATACGGGCTGCGCGGATAGAACGGCGTGGTTTCCTTCTGCGGCACTTCCTGCACGAGTCCGTAGAGCTCGGAGGTCGAGGCCTGATAGAAGCGGGTTTTCTTCTCGAGTCCGAGAATGCGCATCGCCTCGAGAATCCGCAGCGTGCCGAGGCCGTCCGCATTCGCGGTGTATTCGGGCTCCTCGAACGACACGGCCACGTGGCTCTGCGCGGCGAGGTTGTAGATCTCGTCAGGCTGCACACGCTGGATGATCCGCACGATACTGGAGGAATCGGTCAGATCCCCATGATGCAGGAAGAAATGCCGGTCGGCCACGTGCGGATCGCAACACAGATGATCGATCCGATCGGTGTTGAACAGCGAGGTGCGCCGTTTGATGCCGTGCACGTCGTAGCCCTTGGACAGCAGCAAGTCCGCCAGGTATGAGCCGTCTTGCCCTGTTATGCCGGTGATCAAAGCAACCTTCCGATTCATTGTGTTCCCCTCGTCAAGCGTTTGACTGCAGTGCCGTGCGTCCGACGGTCCACCGGACGCACTTGAGAAAGCGGGAAAAAGCGAACCTCGGTTCATGCAGCGCGAGCCGCGCGGGCGGCGTCAGTCCGCGCGGCTCTCGTATCCGTAGTAGCCGGTGTAGCCGCCCAGGTTGAGCTTCGGCGGCGGCACGTCGGTCAGCAGCACGCCATGCAGCGCCACCCCTGCATTGAGCAGGCGCTTGAGCGCCTCGGAGATTTCCATGGCCGGGTGCCGTCCATGCCGCACCACCATCAGCGTGGTGCCCGCATGCTTGCCGATCAGCGCGGCATCGGTCACCGCCAGCACCGGCGGCGTATCGACGATCACGAGGTCATAGACTTTGGCGAAGTGTTCGAGCAAGGTGCGAAAGCGCTCGCTCATCAGCAGTTCCGACGGATTGCCGGGCAAGCCGCCCTTGGTGAGCACGTCGAGCCCCGGCAAGACGTCGCGCAGCACGCACTCCTGGATTTCCGCGCCGTTCAGCACATCGGCAAGACCCGGGGTATGCGGCAGGCCGAAATGCTTGTGGATGTCGCCGCGCCGCATGTCGCCGTCGATCAGCAGCACGCGCTTATGCGCCGACGCCACCAGCGCCGACAGATTCACCGACATGAACGACTTGCCCGCATCGGGCCGCGACCCCGTCAGCATCACCACATTGTTGCGGGCCGAGGTGAGCGCGTACTGCAGCGTGGTGCGCAGGCTGCGCACCCCTTCGACCGCGACGTCGTCCGGCGCCTGAGCCGCGAGCACATGCACGCCGGCCCGGCGCAAACCCACATTGCGTTGCACGCGCAGTTGCAGGCTGCTGCGCGGCACCACCGCGCAGACCGGCACGCCGAGCAACGCTTCGATCTCCGTCGTTTTCTGCACGCCGCCGTAGAGCGTGCGGCGCGTGAACGCGGCGCAGATTCCCAGCACCAGACCGAGTCCGCCGGCGATGCCGATGATCAAGGCTCGTTGCGGACGCACATGGTCGTCGGCGGGTTCCGCATAATCGACCACGCGCACGCTGCCCACCTGCCCCGCCTTGATGATGCGCAACTGCTGCGCACTGTTGAGCAGGTTCGTATACAGCTCGGTATCGACGCGCACGTCGCGCAACAGACGCAGCGCGGTCTGCTCGGTATCGGGCAGGGTCGACACGTTATGCGTCAGTTGGCCCTGCACGCTTTGCAGCGCGGCGATCTGCGCATCGAGTGCCGCGACCGCCGGATGGGCCGCGGTAAACCGCGTCGCCATTTCGGCGCGTTGTTGCTGCAGGTCCACCAGCTTGGTCTTGTTCTCGACGATCTGCTGCAGCAGCAGGCGGCTTTCCTCGCTCAGGTCGACCGTGCCCTGGCGGTTACGGAAGGTGTTGTAGCGCTGCTCGGCCTGATCGAGCTCCGAGCGCAACTGCGGCAACTGCTGGTCGAGAAACGCGAGCGTATGCTCGGCCTCGGCGGACTTGCGGTCGATGTCCTGCTGGACGTACTGCCGTGCAATGCTATTGACGATGGCCGCCGTCAACTCGCTATTGGCGCCCTCGAGGGTCACCGCGATGATGCCCGACTGCACACTGGTCTCCACCACGTTGAGCGCTTTCTGCAGCTTGTTGACCGTATCCAACGTCGACGCGCGCTTCAGATCGAACTGCGTGCCGGGGCGCGCCGTAAGCTGATCGACCTGCAGACGCACCGGCCCGTGAGTCGTGACGCCCACCGCCATCTGCCCCACGCGCGCCCGCAACACTTCGGCGCCGGCCTCATCGGTCACGACATAGGAGTCGTCCGGCTGCACGGTCAGGACAAACGGCTTGCCATACATCTCCTTGGGCGTATCGAACAGCGTCACGGCGATCTGCTCGCCGCCCCATCCATACTGAGGCATGTCGAACAGCGGCGCGGCAAGACCATCGGCGCCGCGCAAACGGGCCAGCAGCGGACCGATCACCGGCAGCATGCGCGGCGCCGCCGCGATGTCCAGATGCAGCTTGCGCACTGTCTCGTCGATCACGAGGCGCGAACGGATCAGTTCGATCTGCGCCGAGGTCACCGCCTTCGTGTCGAAGATCGATGCCATGGTTGTCAACGGATCCTTGTTGCCGTTGGCATTGCCCTCGGCCCCGGCGGTGTCTTCCACCTGGATCATCGCGTCGGCCTTGTACACCGGCGTCTGCACGAACGCCACCGTAGCGCCGATCAGCAGCGCCACCACCGTGACCGTGAGAATCATGCGCCAATGCTGCGCCACGACGGACAGGTAATCCGACAGATGCAGTTCGTCCGCACTCTGGATATCGACGTAACGATTTTCGAAATTGGTAGCCATGGTGTCTCGAGTCCTGCACAACGATTGCGTTGGGTTGGGTCGGCGCGCCGCGCCGGGTCCCGATCTGTCAAGCGCCTGTCCTGCCGGCACCGCCCGCACTGCTTGCCCCGCTCACACTCACTTCGCCACGACCGCTCCCGTCACGCCTGCATTGACCAGCGGCAACAGCAGATCCAGCACCCGGCTAAAGCGCACGAGGCCACTGGCGTCGACGTACACCACGTCCTTCGGCTTCAGGTCGAACTGGTTCGCGAGCAGCATGGCCACCGGGGAGCGCGCATCGAGGTGATAGATCTGCGGCTTGCCGTTCGGCTCGCCGCGAATCACATAGAGCTCCTTCGGATCGGACGTGCCCGGATTCACGCTGCCGGCCTGCGAGATCGCCTCGCCCAGCGTCAGCTTGCCGTCCTTCATCGGCGTCACCGTGGCCGGCTTGCCCACTTCGCCCATCACATAGACGGCGTATTCGTCGCGGCCCTCAATGCGCAGCAGGTCGCCGTTCTGCAGGATCACCCGCGACGGGTTCTCGCCGTTCTTGAGCATCTGCGCGACATTGATCTCGTACGTCTTGTCGTCGCGCACGATCACGACGTGGCTCTGATCGGCATTCGGGCTGAAACCGCCGGCGCGGTTGATCGCTTCGGTGAGGGTCATCGGAATGTCGTTGATTGACTGCGCGCCCGGCGAGCGCACTTCGCCGTCGATGTAAATCTGCTCCGCGCGGAACGACGCGACGCGCACGGTCACCTGCGGCTTGACCATCACCTTGCTGAGATCGGCGACCACCTTGCGCTGCACCTGTTCGGCGCTGTCGCCCGCCACGTGCAGCGATCCGACATACGGAAACTGCAGGTTGCCCTCGTGGTCGACGATGAAGCCCGCGGCCGCATCCGACGGCCGGTTCGGCGCATTCGGCTGACCCACCGCGGCAGCCAGTTCCGGGTGATCCCAGACCGTGATCTGCAACACGTCTCCTGGGCCGATCTTGTACGGACCGGGCTGGCCATACAGCGGCGCGGCGCCGCTTGCGCCCGGCTGTGCCTGCATCGTGCGTTGCTGCTGCACCGATGCCAGCGTGATGTCGGTGATCGGGATCTGCTCCTCACCGGTAGCCTTGCCATCGTCAGTATTACTGACGGGTAGCGTCGGCGGCTGGATCATGCGCATGCCCGGCGCGATCGAACAGGCCGACAGCATCGCCACCGTCACCATCATGCCGAGCACCCGCATACGATGCGCCGTTGAGTGCGCGACGCCAACCCTATACGTTGCCGCTTTTATTTGACACATGTTTGTCTCCCTCACCGCGTCAATAAGCATTGTTATTCACCAGGCCCTTGACGATTGTTGCTGCGATGATGCGCATGTCCAATCCGAAGGACCAGTTACCGAGGTAGTACAGGTCATGCTCAACACGCCGCTCCATTTTTTCGATCCGGTCGGTCTCACCGCGGAAGCCGTTGATCTGCGCCCAACCGGTGATGCCCGGTTTGATCCGGTAGCGCTGGATGTAGCCGGCCACCACCTTCTGATACAGATCGTCATGCTCGAGGGCGTGCGGGCGCGGTCCGACGACCGACATATCGCCGCGTAGCACGTTGAAAAACTGCGGCAGCTCGTCGAGACTGGTGCGGCGCAGAAACGCGCCGACTCGCGTGATGCGCGCATCGTGACGGGTTGCCTGGCTGAGCGCGCCCGCCTTCTCGATATGCGGGCGCATCGAACGAAACTTGTAGATGGTGAAGACGCGGCCGTCGGCGCCCTTGCGCTTCTGCTTGAACAGCACCGGCCCGCGCGAGGACAGCTTGATCGCAATTGCGATCGCCACCAGCAGCGGCGCGAGGGACAGCAGCGCCACCGCTGCAAACAGGCGGTCGAACATTTCCTTTTGCAACTGCGAAGTCTGCGAGAGCGGCGAAGCCACCAGGTTGATCGCCGGCACGCCGAGCAGATCGATCATGGTGCTCTCGAACATCGCGACGCTGCGCAGATCGGGCATGAAGCGAATATTGACGAGGTCGTCGCGCAGTTCTTTCACGCACGCGTGGATGGTGTGCTCTTCGGAGAGCGGCAAGGCCAGCCACAACTCGTGCACGTCCTGCGCACGGATGTAGTCGGCGAAGGCATGCAGGTCGTCGAAGGCCGGCACGGCAGGCATCACACCGTTGATGACGCCGCTTAGCGGCGGCCCGTCATGCGCCACGTCCAGCACCGCCGCCGTGCGAAAACCCGCCGCCGTGCAGCCGTCGATCTTGCGGACCAGTTGCGCCGCATGGGCGCCGCGCCCCACTACCGCCACCTGGCGCAGATTCATCCCGGCATGCCGCACGCGGGCCAGCACGCGATGCACCAGCACGCGCGAAACGATCATCAGCGCGCCCGTGGTGCCGGTCCAGTAGGCGAACCACAGACGCGACACGAAGTCGCTGCGGTGCAAGGTGAACATCAGAACCAGCGCACAGGTCTGCACGGTCAGCCAGGCGAGCGACACCTGGCCGATCAGGCCCATCTTCGAGCGGCCGCGCCATGACTGATAGACGCCGAAGGCCGGGAACAACGCGAGGGCGAACGCCGCCGAGAACGCGACGAAGGCGTAATAGATATTGCGCTGACCGATGTCGTCAAAGCGGATCTGGGACGCGATAGCCGCGCCCGAAACGACCAGCACGACGTCCACGAGACGCGCGGCCAATGCTTCCGGCTTGATCATTTTTCTCTCCCCACCACCTGCATTGAAACGGTTTTGCCACCTACGCCAAACTCAATTGCAGCGGCCGTACGTATCGTCGAACCGCACGATATCGTCCTCGCCGAGATACGATCCCGATTGGACTTCGATGATCTCGAGGGGCACCTTGCCGGGGTTTTCGAGCCGGTGCCGCACCCCTAAGGGAATGAAGGTCGATTCGTTTTCGCTCAGAAGAAAGCGCTCCTCGCCGCGCGTGACCATCGCGGTGCCGCGCACGACCACCCAGTGCTCGGCGCGATGGTGGTGCAGTTGCAAGGAAAGCCGGCAACCGGGATCGACCACGATGCGCTTCACCTGAAAGCGGTCGCCGTGGTCGATCGAGTCGTAAAAGCCCCACGGGCGGCGCACCTTGCGGTGCTCATCCGCTTCGGGCGAATGCTGTGCCTTGATGCGCGCCACCAGTCCCTTGACGTCCTGCACGTGCGCACGGTCGGCGACCAGCACGGCGTCGGCCGTCTCGACGACCACGATATTGCTGGTGCCCACGCAGGCCACGAGGCGCCCTTCCGAGTGCGCATACGAGGAGGTCGCGCCTTCGAACAGCACCCGGCCGCGGGCGACATTGCCGGCCGCGTCCTTGTCGAGCGCATCCCACACGGCATCCCATGAGCCCAGATCGGACCAGCCCGCTACCAGCGGCACGACGACGCCCTCGAACGGTTCGCCTGCGGGACCGGCAATGCCGAGCCGTTCCATCACCGCGTAGTCGATCGAATCGGACGGTGCGCGGCCGAAGGCCTCAGGCTGCGGCCGGAAGAACGGGCCATCGGCCTTGCCGTCCGCCACCGCTGCGCGGCAGGCCTCGGCCATCGCCGGCTGCAGACGTTCGACGAGCGCGAGCCACACGGACGCGCGCACCACGAAGATGCCGCTATTCCACCAGTACGCACCGGACGCCACGTACTGCGCCGCCAGCTCGAGCGCGGGCTTTTCGACGAAGCGGTCGATGCGATAAGCGCCCTCGTCGATTTCAGCGCCGAGCCGGATATAGCCGAACGCGGTATCGGGCCGCGTCGGCGGCACGCCCAGCGTCGCCATCGCGCCGCGTTGCGCATGCACTGCGGCGCGTGCAACAGCTTGCTGAAAGGCGGCCGTGTCGAGCATCGCGTGATCGGCCGGCATCGCCACCAGAATGGCGTCTTCGCCGTCCAGCACCGCCAGTGCCGCAGCGAGCGTCAATGCAGGGGCCGTGTCGCGACGCGCCGGTTCGACCACGAGGTGGGCCGTCACGCCGCTTTCGCGCAACTGCTCGGCCGTGACGAAACGGTGTTCGTCGCCGCATACGATGATCGGTGCGGGCCGCACCGTCCATTGCACGGGAAAGCCCTCCATGCGCCGGACCGTGTCCTGCAACAGCGAATGCGTGCCGATGACGTCGATCAACTGCTTGGGGTAATGCTCGCGCGACAGCGGCCAAAGCCGGGTTCCCGAGCCGCCGGCGAGAATCACAGGGGCAATGATCAGACAAGCGGCCGGCGCAACAGCCTGTGCCAGCCTGTCGGCGCCGTCGCCGGTACTGCCGTCCTGCTCGGCTTCATCCCGGTACGCATTTACCATTTTTAGTACTCCTATTACTAATAGGACGTTCTTTTACCTGCAGGGTCGAAACACGGTTTGAGAGCGTTATTCGTGAGACGAGGTACGGCTGCGTGCGCGATATTCCGTCGGTGAGAGCGCCATGCGTTTGCGGAAGATCTTGGCCAGGCGGTCGCCGTTGCCGGTGCCGCTGCGCCGTGCAATCTTGTCTACGGGCAGTTCGGTTTCCGTGAGGAAATTGCAGGCAATGCGCAAGCGAACCTGCAGCAGGTAATCCGATGGTGTCACGTGCATCTCGTGCTTGAAGCGGCGCAGGAAATTGCGCTCGCTCATGGCCGCCACGTGCGCCGCGTCGGCCACCGACACCGGACGATCGCAATTGGCCTCCATCCAGCGGGCCGCCGCGCGGATCTTCTCGCCGACGCTCATGGTGCCGCCCTCGGCCAGCCGCGGCATCAGCGCCGCGCCCATGCCCGGCATCACCCGGTCGGCGACGCCGCGGGCCACGTCGAGACCGAGGTCGCGCTTGATGAGCATCAAGGCGCTCTTGCTCGAGTCGTGACGGTCGTTGACCTCGCCTGGCGAGCTGTCGTGTGCGACGTGGGTCAGATACGGGCTGGTGGGGCGAATGTCGTCGTGTTCGGCGAGACCCGCGGCCGCGAGAACCAGACGGCCTTCGGCGATGGGTTCGATGGTTCGGGTTCGCGAGCGCACCGAGCGCAGCCAGCCAAGCAGACGCTCGTCGCGTGCCGCTGCGTTGGCGCCGTATCCGCCCGCCACGAACAGCACATCGAAACCGATGCTATAGCGTGCATCGACGCCATCCGTCCACATCCGCGCCGACGACGAACTGGCTACGCTGCCGCCTTCCATCGAGAGAAACTGTACTTCGTAAGGGGGGTCGTCGCCGCCGTGAGCGGTGGCGATTTCGTTGGCCGTGTGGAACATCTCGGCGACGATGCCTGCGCCCAGCAGACCGAATCGATCGAACAGCAGGATGCCGACGCGGCGAGCTGCACAACGCACGTTCACGTTGGGTGTGTGCAGCCAGGTAATCCTCGCAGTATCAACGGACATATGCGGCATGATCTTCCCCTACCATGTCATACGTTGTGGGCCGAGTCTTCTGATTTTCTCGCTTTTTAATATCATTGCACCGCATCATATCCACGCCGAAAAACGCCGTTGATGACAGTGACCGAAATGCGCGCGATGTTGGCGGATTGCGTCGCTATATATAAATTCGCAAATTGGCAATTTGATGCGAATGTACAACAGCTTGGCTTATCGCGACATTGACCCGTTTCATACGTGATAACGCCCCGGAATAGCGGGTGCGGCAAACATATGATGAATCAACGGTCGACTGGACGAGCGCAAACCGGTACGACAGGCGAAATCGCCGGGAGACGGCGATGTTGCGCTGCGTGGGACAGGAGTCCTGTGGAGGAATCCTCGTACGATGGCCTGATCTGAAACTTTTTGATGCATCGCAACAAGCACGTGCCGTACCAGTCTTGATGGCATTGGGATTGCGCGAGGCGGCCCGGTTCGCCACCGGCCCGAACGTTAAAAAACGTTTCAAACATGATATTCGCGAGAGCGACCGGGACGGCCGAAGATGACGCCGTGAAGCACAGCGGGATTATTTATTTTCTAGAAATCTTCCAAATGCTGTATTTACAACCCACTAGCGAATTTGTATCAAAACCATACAGAAAAATCAGCTTCAAAAAATGTTTCAGTATTGAAACAGAAGACTGTTTTAAAGCATCCGATCTATTCGTCATGCCGCATTTTCAGCATGCGGCTCATATGCGTCCTCTTATGTCCGCGCAGCATCGTCCGGGGCGGTTTCGGCCAGCATCCGCAATTGCAGGAAGATAGTTCGGACTTCGTATTATCTATGGCGAATCGAATTTACCGCTTCGCGCCGGCAAACCTCGTACGATCGCACCATTGCATGATTTGTCAGCCAGGGGGTCCGGCTTGCACGACGCGCGACCTCGAGTGCTCTCATGACCTGGGCTTTGTCGTGGCGAGCCAGGTAGGCATCGACTATGCTTGGCGTTGACGTCGTGTGCGGAGTCCGCCGGCACGCCGACGATGTGGGGGACACGCTGCACCACATTGACGCAACGGCAAAGCAGGCGCACGGTCCGTGGCGTGGCGTCGCGCACAGGACGGGGCTTCACTGCGCACGCGTGAAGGATGTGAATATTGCCTGCGCTATCTTCACGGCGCCGGCCTGATGCTGTCTTCCATGATTATTCCAGGCATCATGAGACACCCACCGGCTTCGGAGCTTGACGCTGCAAAACCGGTGCTCCGTCGCCGGCGCACGGGATTGCCGCTGGCGAAGGCCGTGCTTCGTGTGCTGGTGATGCTCACCCTCGCCGCCTGCAGCCAGCGCGACGGCGCCGCCACTGCGCCCGCAAGCGCGTCCGCGAACGCAGCGGCGAACGCAGGCGCAGACCGTGCCCCGCAAGCCGCCGCGGCTGCACCGGCGACATCGAATCAGGTTGCCGGCGCAACGACCACCACCCTCTGCGCAACCGAACGCGACGTCTGTCACTTCACAGGCACGCAGCAGGTTCGCTACGGCACGCCAAGCCGTTACGTGATGCTGACGCTCAACGGCGGCACGCCCTGCGATAACACGGTGTTCGGCGACCCCGCACCCGGCGCGCTCAAGAGCTGCTGGATCGTCCATCCCACTCTGTCGAGCGCGGCGCCGGCGGCCCCGCCTCCCGCGGACCGGCCGAGTGCGCGCGCACCCGAAACGCCGCCCGGCGCCGCCACCGCCACCGCCATACACCGCCCCGCCATCACGTGGACCGCGTGTGCCGGCGAGCGCGGTATGTGCGCGTTCTCCGGCAAGCACGACGTCAAGTACGGCAGCGATACGCAATACGTGATCCTGACCTTTACCGGCGGCACCCCGTGCAACAACACCGTGTTCGGTGACCCCGCGCCCGGCACGCAGAAGCGCTGCTGGTACGACAGCGGCATGGCACCCGCGCCCAGCGCGCCGTCGATCATCGCCACGCCCGGTATGAGTACGCTGACGTGCAGCGCGCCGTCCGAACCCGCCAATGCGACACCGACCGGCGCCGCGATCGAAGCCGACACGCCCGGCAGCGACGGCACACGGATCTTCCCGAACGGCCAGCCGTTCGCCGTGACGCTCACCACCCGCGCGCGCCAGGCCGATACGCTCGACTGGCAGATCGTCGACGCGTGGGCCAACGTGCGCGCCTCCGGGCAGTTCAACGTGGCGAGCGGCCCGCAGGTCGTCTCGCTAAGCTGCGTGTCGACCCTCGCCGGTTACTTCGCGATCTCCGCCAGCTTGAGTTCGGCCGGCACGGGACTGCCCACGCGCGGCACGCGGCCGGCAGGCATGGCGACCTTCGGCGTGCTGCCCGAACTGTCCGGCGTGCTGAGCGCGCCCAGCTATGCGCGCGAGGACCTGCACCGTTTCGGCGGCCAGGGCGCGGCCTATGTCACGCCGGGCCAGAGTTGCTGTTCAGGCGACGGCTACCGCCCGCTCTATCCCGTCCTCGGACTGCGCTGGACCAACGACAACCGCAACTGGTACCAGTTGGAGCCGAACGGTCCCAACACCTTCAATGCAAACACGTATCCGCTGGCGCCGTTTTTCAAGGCCGGCGATCTGATGCGGCTGATCCAGCTCGACGGCATTCCGGCATGGGCGAGCCCCACGCACGTCGCCACGCACAGCTATGTGCCGGTTTCGCTGCCTGCGTACCAGAGCTTCATGAACCGGGTCGGCCAGGAATCGAACCAGGTGCGCACGCAACGATTCCCGCGGCAATCGCGCAACTACTATCAGGTGACCTGGGAGCCGGATTACAACAGCGGCCTGCCGTGGCGCGACACGGACGCCAACCTGGTGGCGCTGTATCAGGCCACCTGGGAGGGCATCCACGCGACCGATCCCGACGCGGTGATCATGGGCACCACCAACGCCTCGGTCGGCACCAATACCGCCTGGCTGCAACGGCTCGCGCCGCTCGGCATCGGGCGCTATCTCGACGGCGTCTCGATTCACGGCTACTACGACATCGGCAGCTCGCCCTCGCATCCACCCGAGCGGCTCGTCGGCGCCAGCGATCCGGCACAGGCGGCGCAAGCGCTGCCGGCGATGATGCGCGCGCTACGCCAGCAGATCGCCACCACGCTCAAGCCCGGCGCGCGGCTGTTCGTCACCGAAACCGGCATCAGCTACGATCTCGGCGCGCAATACGGCCCCAACTATCCGGCGCCGAACGTGCTGTTCGCGCAGGGCGCGGTGGTCGCGCGCACGCACCTGATCCTGCTCGGCGAAGGCGCCGACGTGACGTTTCTGTTCTATGCGACGGACTTTCCACACCAGATCGGCTTTGGACTGTTCTTCGATCTCGCCGATCCGCAAGGCGGCTTCGGGCCGTCGGCGATCAGCCCCAAGCCCGCGGCAATGGCCACCGCCGCCATGACACGCATCGTCGACGGCACCAATACGCTCGGGCCGCTCAACGGTCTGCCGCCCGGCGTCTATGCGTATGCGTTCCAGCAACTGAACGGCGGCGCGGTGATCACGGCGCTGTGGACCCACAACAATGCGGTCTGGGACGCCAGCAAGGGTTTCAGTTCGACCTACCAGGTACCTTATAACCTGCAGGTCGACGCACCGGGCAGCTCCGGCCAGGTGACGGTGCTCGACATGATGGGCAACCCGTCGAGCCTCGCCTACCGCAACGGCATCGCGGCGCTCACGCTCAGCGAAACGCCTATCTATGTGATCTCGACCAACGCCGCGCTCGCCCGGGCCAACGTCACGACGCCCGCCGGCTACGTCGCACAGTAGGTTTGTCCTGATGTGCAGAGAGTTCGGCGCATTTGGCAGGGATGCCGGACCCGGCGCGGTGGAACCAGGCGCTAGACTAAAAGCACCGCGGCATTGTGGACACGAACTGACCGTTGACTCGCCGTCAACGGACCAGCCGTTGGCCCCTGGCCTCATGGCCGCGCGAATGCCACCCGCCATCGGCGGCCCCACCCTTCCATTTGCAGTACCGTACGACCCCTGCTTGCGGAGACGTCATGCATGACTTGCCATGGTACTGGCTCTTGCTTGGCGGAATGCTCGGCTCGCTCGTCATGCTGCTGTTGATCGCGGCGGGACTGGCGTGGCTGCTATGGGGCGTATCGTCCCGAATTGCACGCGTAGAGCGAGATGAATGAGACCATGCTTGCCCGACCTGAATTTCTCGACGTCGTCCGCCTCACCCCGCTCATCTCGATCGACCTGATTGTGGTCGACGATCGCGGCCGCGTGCTGCTCGGGCGCCGCGTCAATCGTCCGGCGCGCGGCACGTGGTTCGTGCCCGGTGGGCGGATCCGCAAGGACGAGTCGTTGAACGGCGCGTTCAGCCGCGTCGTGCGCGAGGAACTTGGGCTGGAAAATATCTCGCAGAATACGGCGTGCTTTCGCGGCGTGTTCGAACATCACTACGACGACAATTTCGCCGGCGCTGCCGATATCTCGACGCACTACGTCGTGCTCGGCTATATGCTGCTGTTGCGCGACGCGGCGCCGATCGGCCGCTTCGAGCAGCACAGCGACTATGTCTGGATGGCGCCGTCGGAACTGCTGGCGTGCGCCGACGTGCATGAGAACACCAAGGCGTATTTCCGCTGAGACACAGCCGGATCCCACTCAGACGGTCATCTCCGGATAATCCGCCGCGAGCTTCGCATGCAGATAGGCCTCGAAGCCCGCCTTCACCTCGGGATGCCTGAGCGCAAACTCCACCGTCGCCTTCAGATAGCCGATCTTGGTGCCGCAATCGAAACGCCGGCCGTGGTACCGGTAGGCGAGCACCTGTTCGTCGGCGAGCAGCGACTGGATCGCATCGGTCAACTGGATCTCGCCGCCTGCACCCGGCCGCGTCTTGCGCAACTGATCGAAGATGCCCGGCGTCAACACGTAACGCCCCACCACACCGAGATTCGACGGCGCCTGCGCCGGTTCCGGCTTCTCGACCACGCCCGAGATGCGGAAGATCCGCTCGTCCCAGGCCTTGCCTTCTATCACGCCATGGGAGCGCGTATCCTGCGCTTCGATCTCTTCCACGCCGAGCACCGAGCAGTGGTAATGGTCGAACACGTCGATCATCTGCGCGAGAACCGGTGGTTGGCCGTCGATCAGATCGTCCGCGAGTATCACGGCAAACGCCTCGTCGCCGATCAGCTTCTCCGCGCATAGCACCGCATGACCGAGCCCACGCGGCTCCGCTTGCCGCACGTAGAAGCAATCGACGTGGCTCGGCTTGATGCCGCGCACCAGGTCGAGCAGGTCCTGCTTGCCGCGTGCGATCAGTTCGGCTTCGATCTCGTACGACTTGTCGAAATGATCCTCAATGGCGCGCTTGCCGCGGCCCGTGACGAAGACCAGTTCCGTCATGCCTGCGGCGATCGCCTCCTCGACGGCATATTGAATCAGGGGCTTGTCGACCACCGGCAGCATCTCTTTGGGACTCGCCTTGGTGGCCGGCAGGAAGTGCGTTCCGAGTCCGCCAACGGGAAAGACTGCCTTGTGTACGTTGCGCATATTTTTGCCCCTTGCCAGTTTCACTCGCGTTCCACCTGATTCCTGCCGGGGTGCGAGCCTCGGTCATCCCACCAGATGACTTCGAGCCTATTCGTCAGACCTCGAAGCCGTCTGCCAACAGTTCGCCCTTTCCCGCCGGATCGCCGCAAGGATCGGGTTGCCGCGCTCATTAAATAAAGTTTCATCAAACGATTGCTCTCTTTCAGCCTGCGCCCCGTACAGTCGCTCCATAATTTCCCCATCGTGATAGGTATGAGGAGTCAGGACATGGCGATGACCATCGAGATGATGAACGAGTACGGCACCCATTCAGTGCGGGTCGCTGTGGACGACGCGTCGGTTTTGCTGGAGGCGCATGAAATCGATGCCGTGATCGAGCGCCTGAGTCTGATCCGCGCGGCGATGCGCCCCGAAGTGCCGAAGGAGCCCTCACGCACGCACCAGTATGTGATCGAGATGGACCCGTGCTGGCACACCGAAAAGCATCCGCTCTATGACGGCGCGGTGCTATTCATGCGGCATACGGGTCTGGGCTGGGCGGGATTCGCACTGCCCACGCCGAGTCTCGCCAAGTTGAACGAAGCATTGTCGCAGCATCTGCAAACGCTGGAACTGGAAGAAGCGCACGCGTTGATGAATTAGTCTGCACGGTGGGCCTGCGCGCCTGAACGATTCACGCGGTATCGCGCAATGGACTCTTTCGCGATTCGCGATTTGCGCATCGTTGGCGTGAATGGTCAATCGTGAGTCGCCACGCCGATGCCGCGCGTTGTTCCGTTTTGCGCAGCAATGTCTTTCAGAGTTTGCCCCCACCGCTCGCACGCGACACCCTATACTGGGTTGTCCGCATCACTGCGGTCTTTTTCAAGATCTCCTTAGCAGCGCGGCTCCGGCCGCGCTCTTTTTTTGCCTGTCGCTTTTGCAAGCCGGCTCGCGCACTGCGCCGCCGAGGCGCGCAATGTATCCGCGCAGTTCATGAACATTGCACAAAATTAAAAAAGACTTAATCAAGCTGGCTGTTCCGATTTACCCGCGAACGCCCATGATGCATGCATTGTCCTTTCCTCGTGACAGATCATGAACCAGCTCCAAGCGATGCGTGTCTTCACACGCGTAGTCGATCTCGCCAGTTTCAATCTGGCCGCGCGACAACTGGGCATGTCGGCTGCCGCCGTCACGCGCAGTGTCAGCATGCTCGAAGCACACCTGAACATGCGCCTGCTCAACCGCACGACGCGCAGCCTGTCGCTCACCGAAGTCGGCAAAGAGTATCTGGACGGCTGCCGCACGATCATCGAGAAGCTCGATGAAATGGAATCGAACCTCGTGCAGACCACGCGCGATCCACGCGGCACGCTGCGTATCGCCACGCCGATGACCTTCGCCACTTCCGGACTCGGCACCCTGCTCGCGTCGTATCGCACGCTGCACCCGCGGGTGGATTTCGACGTCACCACTTACGACACGCATATCGACATGGTCGAAGGCGGCTTCGACGTGTGCTTCTCCGACGACCGGCGTCTCGCCAGTTCGACGCTGGTAAGCCGCACGCTCACCAGCATGGAGGAAGTCACGGTGGCTTCGCCCGCCTATCTGGCGCGCCACGGCACGCCACGCGACCCGGCCGGCCTGAATCGCCACGGTCTCCTGACGGTATCGGACGGCACCTCGCGCACCTGGGAATTCGCGGACACCAATGGCGTGTACCGCGTCAACACCGGCAGCGCCTTGACGGCCACCAGCAGCGCCATGGTGCGGGTGGCCGCGCTCAACCATATGGGCATCGCGCTGCTGCCGCTGCCTTCCGTCAGCGAAGATCTCGCGCAGGGCCGGCTCGTGCCGGTGCTCGAAGACTACGAGGTCAACGGCGGTCCGCGTCAGGTGTCGATCCTCTATTCCGGCCGCAACTATCTTTCGATGAAGGTGCGCAGCTTCATCGACTATGCAGTGAGCCAGTACCGCGCCCCGGACAAGCCGGTCGCGCTGCGGGTGGTGGCTTGATGGACCAGCATAAAGGCAATCGCGAACCATGCCTAAGATATTGACGATCGAAGACGACGAACTGATCGCCGACGACATCGTGCGCACCCTGACTTCAAGCGGCTTCTCTGTGGACGTGGCGCGCACCGGCCGCGAAGGCATGGCCAAGGTGATGGCGGGCGAATACGACGTCGTCACGCTGGACCGCATGCTGCCCGATCTCGACGGCCTGACCATCGTCGCCACCATGCGCGGTGTCGGCATGGAAACCCCAGTGCTGGTGATGAGCGCGATGTCCGATGTGGATCATCGCATTCAGGGACTGCGCGCCGGCGGCGACGACTATCTGACCAAGCCGTTCTCGCCCGACGAGATGTTTGCGCGCGTCGAAGTGCTGCTGCGCCGCCGTCCACGCAATGCGAAAGCCGAGACCCTGCTGCGCACCGGCGCGCTGGAACTCGACCTCGTGCGGCGCCGGGTGACGCACGGCAAGCGCGAACTCGAACTGCAGCCCACCGAATTCCGCGTGCTCGAATTCATGATGCGTCACGCGGGCCAGGTGCTGACACGCACGATGATTTTCGAAGCGGTCTGGGGCTGCCGGTTCGATCCGGGCACCAACCTCATCGACGTGCATGTGGGACGTCTGCGCAAGAAAGTGGACGTGCCCGGCGAACGACCGCTGATCCGCACCATTCGCGGCTCGGGCTATCTGTTCGGCTGACACGTCGGCGTCACGCCTATCGTCCCCCCTCCGGGCAAGCGCCCGTGCTCCATGCAGCACGGGCGCTTGCGGCGCTGGAGCCGGCGTTCCTGCATGTCCACGTCTCGCGGCAAGGTGCTGCGCCGCCGCCGCGGCGACGGGGTGACCGTTATGCCGGACACCTAAAACTTGTTTCATTTTTTTAGGCACCGCCTGTTAGGGCCTGCTCTCCAGAATACCGTCATCGGGTAATCCACCATTCGTACTTGCCCTAAACGACTGACGCACGCGGAGCATTGCGCGTATGTATCTAAACGGAGCAGCTTTCGATGTTAAAAATTGTCCGGCTAGCCTTAACGCGGCCTTACACGTTCATCGTGCTTGCGTTGCTGATCCTCGTGATCGGCCCGCTGTCCGCACTGCGCACGCCGACCGATATCTTCCCCGATATCCGCATCCCCGTGATCAGCGTCGTGTGGAACTACGCGGGCCTGCAACCGGACGACATGGCCGGACGCATCGTCACCTACTATGAGCGTACGCTCGGCACCACCGTCAACGACGTCCAGCACATCGAATCGCAATCGTTCCGCGGTTACGGCATCGTCAAGATCTTCTTTCAGCCGAGCGTCGACATTCGCACCGCGACCGCCCAGGTCACCTCGGTTTCGCAAACGGTGTTGAAACAGATGCCGCCGGGCACGACGCCGCCGCAGATCCTGAACTACAGCGCGTCGACCGTGCCGGTGCTGCAACTGGCGCTGACGAGCAATACGCTCGACGAACAGAAGCTCGCCGACTACGCGACCAACTTCATTCGCCCGCAACTGCTGAGCGTGCCCGGCGTGGCGATTCCGACCGCCTACGGCGGCAAAACGCGCGAAGTGCAGATCGACCTCGACCCGCAGGCGCTGCAGGAGAAAAAGCTCTCGGCCCAGGACGTAGCGAACGCGCTCGCGCAGCAGAACCAGATCATTCCGGCCGGCACGCAGAAAATCGGCCGCTTCGAATACAACATCAAGCTGAATAACAGTCCGCTCGCGCTGCAGGAACTGAACGCGCTGCCGATCAAGACGGTGGACGGCGCAACCATCTACATTCGCGACGTCGCCCACGTGCGCGACGGCTATCCGCCGCAGACCAACATCGTGCGCGTCGACGGCCACCGTGCGGTGCTGATGAGCATCCTGAAGAACGGTTCGGCTTCGACGCTCGACATCATCGCGGGCGTCAAGGCCAAACTGCCGCTCATCGAAGAGACGCTGCCGCCCGGCCTCAAGCTCGTCACGATGGGCGACCAGTCGACCTTCGTGAAGGGTGCCGTCAGCGGCGTCGCGCGCGAAGGCGTCATCGCCGCCGCCCTGACCTCGTTGATGATCCTGCTGTTCCTCGGTAGCTGGCGCTCCACGCTGATCATCGCGGCGTCGATTCCGCTCGCCGTGCTGGCCGCCATCGCCGGTCTCTCGGCGATGGGCGAAACGCTCAACGTGATGACGCTCGGCGGTCTCGCGCTCGCGGTGGGGATTCTGGTCGACGACGCCACGGTGACGATCGAAAACATCAACTGGCACCTCGAGCAAGGCAAGGACGTCCGAACCGCGATCATGGACGGCGCGGCGCAGATCGTCGGCCCTGCATTCGTCTCGCTGCTGTGTATCTGTATCGTGTTCGTGCCGATGCTGTTGCTGAACGGCATCGCCCGCTACCTGTTCGTGCCGATGGCCGAAGCGGTGATCTTCGCGATGGTCGCCTCGTTCGTGCTGTCGCGTACGTTCGTGCCGATGCTCGCGCAATACCTGCTGCGCCCGCACGCCTCCGGCGGTCATGCCTCCGGCGAACTGGCAGCCGTGATGGACTCGCACGGCGGCCCGCACCACGCCCCCCCTTCGCGCAATCCGCTGGTGCGCTTTCAGCGCGGCTTCGAGCATCGCTTCGAACGGGTGCGTGGCGTCTACCGCATCGTGCTCGGCCTCGCGCTCACGAACCGCAAGCGTTTCGTGGTCGGCTTCCTGATCGTGGTGGGCGCCTCGTTCCTGCTCGCGCCGTGGCTCGGCCGCAATTTCTTTCCGAGCATCGATTCGGGCGAAATCACCCTGCACGTGCGCGCGCCGATCGGCACGCGCATCGAAGACACGGCCGACGAGTTCGATCACATCGAAAACGCCGTGCGCCGTCTGATCCCGCCGGATCAACTCGCCAGCATCATCGACAATATCGGCCTGCCCAACAGCGGTATCAACCTGACCTATAACAATAGCGGCACGACCGGCCCGGAAGACGGCGACATCATGATTTCGCTGAACGAAAATCATGCGCCGACCGCGGACTACGTGAAGAAACTGCGCGAGCTGCTGCCGCAGGAATTTCCCGGCACCACCTTCTCGTTCCTGCCGGCCGATATCGTCAGCCAGATTCTGAATTTCGGTGCGCCCGCACCGATCGACCTGCAGGTGGCCGGCCCGAACCAGGACGGCAACCAGCGCTATGCCACCGAAGTGATGCGCAAGATGCGCCTGATTCCGGGCATTGCCGATACGCGCATCCAGCAGGACTCGACCTACCCGCAATTCACGGTCTCGGTGGACCGTTCGCGCGCCGATCAACTGGGCATCACCGAGCAGGACGTCACCAACTCCGTGGTGGCGAGCCTCTCCGGCACGAGCCAGGTGTCGCCGACGTACTGGCTGAATCCCAACAACGGGGTGTCGTATCCGATCGTGGCGCAGACGCCGCAATACCGCATGGAGTCGCTTTCGGCGCTGACCAATCTGCCCATCACCGGCAAGGACGGCCAGTCGCAGATCCTGGGCGGCATCGCCAGCATCGAGCGCGGCGTCGGCGATGCGGTCGTCTCGCACTACAACATCGAGCCGCTCTACGACGTCTACGCGACGACGCAAGGCCGCGATCTCGGCGCGGTGGCCTCGGACATCCAGCAAATCCTGCATGCCACCGCCAAGGACGTGCCGAAGGGTTCGGTGGTCACCTTGCGCGGCCAGGTGCAGACCATGAACAGCGCGTTCCTCGGACTCTCGCTCGGTCTCGTCGGCGCGATCGTGCTGATCTACATGCTGATCGTCGTGAACTTCCACTCGTGGGCCGACGCGTTCGTGATCGTCACCGCCTTGCCCGCGGCGCTCGCCGGCATCGTCTGGATGCTGTTCACCAGCCATACGCCGCTCTCGGTGCCGGCGTTGACCGGGGCGATTCTCTGCATGGGCGTCGCGACCGCCAACAGCATTCTGGTGGTGAGCTTCGCCCGCGAGCGTCTCGCGGCGACCGGCAACGCGCTGGTCGCCGCAATGGAAGCCGGCTTCACGCGCTTCCGTCCGGTGTTGATGACCGCGCTCGCCATGATCATCGGCATGGCGCCGATGGCGCTCGGCCTCGGCGACGGCGGCGAACAGAACGCGCCGCTCGGCCGGGCCGTGATCGGCGGCCTGATCTGCGCCACCTTCGCCACGCTGCTGTTCGTCCCGGTTGTGTTTAGCCTCGTGCACCGCCGCGATGCGGCGAAGCATCCTCCTGCCAAAGATAAAGATCACCCTACTTCCGACACCGGAGTCGTCCATGTCCACTGATATCGAAATCAATTCGCCGAAGCGGTTGCGTCATCTGAAGCTGGTCGGCATCGTGGTGCTGCTCGCCGCCGCAGGGGTCGTGACGACCGGCATCTTCACCCGCGTGCACGCCAAACAGGAAATGACCACCTGGTCCGCCGAGCAGGCCATTCCGACCGTGGCCGCTTACACGCCGAGCCGCCAGGGCGCCACCCAATCGCTGATCCTGCCGGGCCATTTATCGGCCTTCGTCGACGCGCCGATCTATGCGCGGGTGCCCGGTTATCTACATGCCTGGTATGCGGATATCGGCACGCATGTGAAGGCCGGGCAACTGCTCGGCGTGATCGACACGCCCGATCTCGACCAGCAGTTGCTGCAGGCCAAAGCCGATCTGGACAATGCGCAGGCGAACGAAAAGCTGGCGGCGTCCACCGCCAAACGCTGGACCGAGATGCTCAAGCAGGATTCGGTCTCGCAGCAGGACACCGATGAAAAGACCAGCGACCTCACCGCCAAGCTGGCCAGCGTCGCGGCGGCCCAGGCGAACGTGAACCGGCTCGAAGCGCTGGAGTCGTTCAAGCGCATCACCGCGCCGTTCGACGGCATCGTGACCGCGCGCAAGACCGACATCGGCGACCTGATCGACGCGGGCGGCGGCGACGGTCATGAACTCTTCACGGTGTCCGACGCGCGTCAGTTGCGAGTCTATGTGAGCGTGCCGCAAAGCGACGCCGCCGCCATCAAGCCGGGCATGACCGCGACGCTGACCGTGCCCGAACGCCCGGGCATGAAGTTCGACGCGAAGCTGGTCGACACCGACGATTCGATCACGCCGTCCTCGGGCACCCTGCTCGTGCAGCTGGCGGTCGACAATCAGAACGGCCTGCTGATTCCGGGCGAATACACCGAAGTGCACTTCGCCATGCCGACCGATCCGCACTCGCTGCTGATCCCGGCCAGCTCGCTGATTTTCCGGCAAAGCGGTTTGCAGGTGGCGGTGGTCGGCAAGGACAATCACGCGATCCTCAAGCCCGTCACGATCGCCACCGATCTGGGCACCCAGGTCGAGATCGGTTCGGGCCTCGACGCCGGCGACCGCGTGATCGACAACCCGCCCGATTCGATCGCCACGGGCGACGCAGTGCGGCTTGCTGCCACCCACGCGTCCAACGCGCCCGCCACCTCGCTCGCCGACCGTCGCGACGCGGAGCGCGCTCATGGTTGAGTTCACGTTCAAGCGCAGCCTCTGTGTCGCGCTGGCGGTCAGCGCGCTGTTCAGCGGTTGCTCGTTTGCGCCGACCTATCAGGTGCCGCCTACGGCGATCCCGACGGCCTTCAAGGAGGGCGGCGCGTGGCAACTGGCGAAGCCCGCCGATCAGGTGCCGCGCGACGCATGGTGGCAGGTGTATCACGACCCGGTGCTCGACAGGCTCGAGGTGCAGGTGGCCGCGGCCAATCCCGACGTGGCCGCCGCCGTCGCACGGCATGACGAGGCCGTCGACTATCTGGCGCAGGCGCGCTCGGGCCTGTTCCCGACCATCGGCGCGGGCGCCAATGTGTCGACCAACCGGCAATCGGACAACCGGCCGTTGCGCGGCACGGATCAACCGTCGGTGTATGGATCGAACACCGTCGACGTCGGCATCGACTACGACCTCGATCTGTGGGGCAAGGTGCGCAACGAAGTCAGCGCGGGCCGCGCGGCCGCCCAGGCCGCCGACGCCGATCTCGCCTCGGTACGTCTGAGCCTGCAGGCGAGTCTCGCCGACGCCTATTTCAATCTGCGCGGACTCGATGAGCAGCAGCAGCTTCTCGCGGACACGATCAGCACCTATGAGCGTGCCTTGAAGCTGACCATGAGCCGGCACGCCGGCGGCATTGCTTCGGACCTCGATGTATCGCGCGCGCAGACCCAGCTCGCTTCGGCGCGCGCCGCCGCCGAGGACGTCAAGGCCAGCCGCGCGTTGTATGAGCATGCCATCGCGTCGCTCACCGGCGTACCGGCCTCGTCGTTCTCGCTGGCACCGTCGATCGGACTGGCCTATCTGCCGTCGCTTCCCACCGGCGTGCCGGCCGCGCTGCTGCAGCGGCGGCCCGACATCGCGGCGGCCGAACGGCGCGTGGCGGAAGCGAACGCGAAGATCGGCGTCGCCAAGGCGGCGTTCTTCCCGGATGTCTCGCTCGGACTCGACGGCGGCTTCCAGAGCGACACGCTGTCGCCATGGATCATGGCGCCCAATGAAATCTGGTCGATCGGTCCGAGTCTCGTGATGACGCTGTTCGACGGCGGACGCCGCGAAGCCATCACCCAGGAAGCACGCGCCACGCTGGCGGAGAACGGCGCCAAATACAAGGCCACCGTATTGCTGGCGTTCCAGCAGGTCGAAGACAATCTGGCGCAACTGCATCATCTGGGTGACGAAGCCACGCAGGAAAACGAAGCGCTCACCGACGCGCAGCGCACCCTGAATCTCTCGATGTCGCGCTATCGCGACGGGGTGGTCAGTTATCTGGACGTGGTGACCGCGCAGACCACCGAGCTCAATACGCAGATCCTCGCGTTAAACGTGAATACGCGGCGTCTGCTGGCTTCGGTGGGGTTGATCGAGGCGTTGGGTGGCGGATGGTCGGCCGATCAGTCTGCGGTGGCCGCAGCGCCTGCGAAGCCGGTGCAGGCGCAGGCCCAACCGGTTGCGGTGAGCAAGCTGGCGGATGCCGGTTGAGCGTGCGCTCGACGCGAGGGCGCGCAGCGCCTTCGCAGTATGAATTTCTTTTCACCTTCACACCGTCAATCCGCTATACCGCGTTGACTATCCTGTTCATCAACCAGACAGCGAATCGCTTGCGGCCTGGGCTGACCAACCCGAAACAAGACAACCTGAATATAGTAAGGATAACCAACATGAAGACTCTCATGATCGCTATCGCATTCGTCGGCGCCACGGCTACCGCTTCGGCTTTCGCACAGTCCGCTCCGGCGGCTGCCCAGCAACCGGTGGCAGCCACCCAGGTCGCGTCGAACGCGACCCCGTCGGTCGGCCAGGCCGGCCAATGGGTCCCGCCGACGGCCGAAGCCAACGGCGCCAAGACGCGCGCGCAGGTCTACCAGGAACTGGTGCAATCCGAAAAGGACGGCGAGCTCAACTACCTCAACTCGACGATCTACTCGCACTAAAACCGGCACGGCATGGGACTGCCCCGCTTCTGCCAGCCTCGTTGCGCTTCGCCAATGTAAAGAGCGCGCTCCCCGGATGGGTGAGCGCGCTCGTTTCATTATTCTCCGCGCCTCTTCGAGGCGCCATGCCAGACGCTAAGGACCAGGAACCAGGCGCTAGGACGATCCCGTCGCAATCTGATAGCCGTAACGGCTGACCGTCTCAATGTGGACGCCCGGCAGATGCTGCGCGAGTTTGCGCCGCAGGCGCGAGACCACCAGATTGACGCTCGACGGATCGACGTCGTCCTTTTCCGGCCACGCATAGCGAATCAGTTGCTCGCGCGGCACGGGCGCGTTCAACTGGCGCAGCAGGCACTCGAGCAGCAGGTATTCGCGCCGCGTCACCACCAGCCGGTGCTCGCCGTCCACCAGTTCGCGCGTGAGCGGATTGAGCGCCAGCGTGGTGCTCGCGGCGGCCGCGCTCGCCGGTTGATCGTGCGCGGCGCGCGAGACCGCCGTGCGCCGCAGCGCCTGCATCCGTTCATGCATTTCGATGAACGAATACGGTTGCCCGAAACAGGCGTCGGCGCCGGCACGCAGTGCGCGGGTGCGATCCTGCGCACCGGACTGGCCCAGCACGACGATCAGCGCGGCGCCCGCGCCGGCCTCGACAAACTGCGGCAGCGCCGCCAGCAAGCCCGCATACGACGGCGGGTCGAGCGACATCACGACAATCGTATCGAACGCCTCCTGAGTCGCGAGAAACGCGCCGTCGCGCAGGTCCTCCGCGCGCTGCAGGCTGTGGGCACTCTCCTGCAAGGCCTTATACAGCCATGACGATTCGGGATGCGGTGCGGCGACGAACAGGATGCGCATTCAGCCACCTGTCAAAGCGGGATGGGAAAGGAAACCGGACACGCGAGGGCGAGCGGAACCGGTCATGCCAATGTCCTCGACCAACATTCGATGCTCACGCGTGCGCCAGGTTCCGCGTTACCGATGCGCATCGTGAAGTCATGCACGCGGATCACCGCCGAGACGATGCTGAGACCGAGGCCCGAACCGGCCAGGTGACGCGTGCGCTCGCCGCGGTAGAAGCGTTGCAGCACGGCGTCGCGCTCATCCAGCGGGATGCCCGGGCCGTTGTCGACGATCTCCACCAGCGGCCCCGCAGGCGTCCGGCTCAGCACCATGCGCACCGCCCCGCCTGCGGGCGTGAACTTGAAGGCATTGTCGAGCAGGTTGCTGAACGCTTCGAACAGGAGCGCCCGGTCGCCGTGAATGGCTTGCACGCTCTCGGCTTCGACCGCAAAGCTGAGCGAGCGAAGCTCGGCGAGCGGCTCGTACAGTTCGGCGACCTCTTCGACCAGCGCCTGTAGTTCCACCTCGGCAAAGCCGCCGCGCCGTTGCAGGGTGCCGATCTCGGAGATGCGCAGCATGGCGCGAAAGCGGTCGAGCAACGCGTCGGTCTCGCCGCGGGCGCGTTCCACCAGCGTCGTCAGGGCTCCGTCTTCGAGTGCGTCCGAGCGCTCGGCGATGTGTCCCAGCAAGGTGCGCACATGCGCGAGCGGCGTGCGCAGATCGTGGGCGATGCCGTCGCAGGCGCCCTTCACTTCGTTCATCAGGCGTTCGACTTCCGCCAGCATGTGATTGACCAGATGCGCCAGCATGTCGATTTCATCGCGGCCGCCAATCGGCAAACGCTGGCCGAGATCGCCCTGGGCGATGCGCAGGGTCACGCGGCGGATCGCCTTCAGGCGGCGCATCTGCCGCACGCTGAGAGCGAGGCCGCCCACCACGCCCGCCACGAGGCAAAGCACGCCGCCGCCGATCAAGGCGTTGATGATGGTCTCGCGAATCCGCAGGATGTGCGTGAGGTCGCGCGCCAGCACGAGCGTTTCGCCGTCGTGGCGGCGCTCGGCCATCGCCCGCACCACCGGGGCCGGCTCGCCGCCCGTGACCTGCAAGGTGTGGTGGAGTGTCATGCCGTGCCGGTCGGCCGGCAGATCGGGGGGCAGCTTGAGCACGTCGCCGGCGATCAGCTGGCCGTCGGCGGAGAACAACCCGTAGTAGTTAGCATGCATCCGCTCGTGCTCGAGCCGGCGATGAATGGCAGCGGCCAGTTCGCCATGCGGCATCGAGTCGAAATAGATGAGCTGCCATTCCATCACGACGTCGGTTTCGCGCTCCATGTCGCCCGTCACCGCGCAGCCGATAAACGCCAGCAGCGACATCACCGAAAGGGAGAAGATGACGGCATAGACCGCAATCAGGCGAAAGGTCGTGGAATGCCAGCGGCGCCCCAGTGCGGATTGCGCGGGGAAAGAGTGGTCCGTCAAGATAGTCTGCTCACGCGAGGATATAACCCGAGCCCCGCACGGTCTGGATCATCTGTTTGACGCCCGGTGGATCGATCTTCTTGCGCAGGCGGCCCATGTGCACGTCGATCAGGTTGGTGCCCGGATCGAAGTGGTAGCCCCACACCGCTTCGAACAGCATGGTGCGGGTAATGGTCTGGCCGGCGTGGCGCATCATGAATTCGAGCACGCGGTATTCGGTGGGCAGCAGCACGATCTCTTCGCCGTCGCGCTGAACCTTGCGCGAAATCAGATCGAGTTCGAGGGGCCCGACGCGCAGCGTCGTTTCGAACGGCGTGGTCGGAGTTTGACTGCGGCGCAACAGGACTTCGAGGCGCGCGGTCATCTCTTCGGGGTCGAAGGGTTTGGTCAGGTAGTCGTCGCCGCCGGCCCGCAAGCCGCGCACGCGTTCGTCCACGTCGCCCAGCGCGCTCAGCATCAGAACCGGCGTCTGGATGCCGATGCTGCGCATGGTGGTGAGGATGGTCAGCCCGTCGACGCCCGGCAGCATGCGGTCAAGCGTGATCACGTCGTACTCGTCGCTCATGGCGCGCGCCATGCCGTCGCGGCCGTTCGCCACCCAGTCCACGGTAAAGCCGCGGCTCTTCAGCTCACCGACAATTTCGTTGGCGGTGATCTCGTCATCTTCGATGGTCAGCACTCGCGACATGATGATTTCACGCGCAGCGGCAAACTCGGCCAACTTGAGCGGCGTGCGCGACGGGTTATCGGTAGAAGGACATGATGCCATATTCGGCTAGCGGGTTGAATTCGAGTCGGACGGCACGCAAAGCGCCGTGGCGTAGGGGTGGCAGCGATGTGCACAGGCTACGCGCGCGCAAGTAACCGTCACGCATCGGTTTCATTAAAAAACATTTAAGTTCGCGAAGGGCGCCAGCACCGGCGGGGCTGAGCGGGCGACGCCCGGTTTGGCGGCCTGCGCGGCCGCGGCCTGGAGATGAAGGATCTTTCATGGTTGCGAGGGCGAAACGGTATCGCCCATCCACTAGCCTGTTTGCATGCAACGGCCCCTTGCCGCTGCCCTTGACCACCTGATCCATGGAGGATGCAAACATGAAACTCGCCACCCGTACCGTCTTGATGACCCTTCTGCTCGCAGGCAGCGCGTCTGCCATGGCTGCGCCGGGACTCACGCCGAAGCAGTGCAACTCGTATCCGTTCACGCACACGAAGGGCGAGGTCACGCACAAGCAACTGATGCGCGAACTCGGAGAACTGGAAGCCGTGGGTTATGACCCGACCGCCAACGAAAACATCTACCCCGCCGACATCCAGGCGGCCGAACAGAAACTGCAGGCTGAATATCGCGCCGACTGCATGCCGGCCGCATCCGCGACGAATGCGCAGGGCGTCGCCAATCCGGCCAGCTAATTGTCAATCGGGCGCCAATCGAGCGTCGCTCGGAAGCCCATCGTGCAACGTGAATCGGGCAAACACCCGCCCTGAAAAATTCTTCATGTTGGCGGCAGAGATTTTCATCTCTGCCGCGCCCCTCTCGAAGCGCATTCATCGCGCTTGCGACGCCACTGCGGCTCTCATAGTGCGCAAGCGCCGCCCTCGCCACGCGCGAACCGCGCAACACCAACTGTACCCGCTTCATCTGCACCGCCTGCTCGGGCCGCAATACGTTTTTTTCCTCGTGCAGTCAACCGCTCGCCTGCTTTAGAATCGACCCGCGCAGCGCCTATTCTTAATGCTGTTTTCCAGCGTGCCGTAAATCAGTATTAACGCGAGCCTTCACAACCTTACAACATCATTCGGCATATCGTTGAGCGCAAACGGATTTTCTGGCCGGATCGTCCGTGATTGTAAGCAAACTGGCGCAACAGCCCGCTCACGATTAGAGCGCACCCTCTAAACACAGTATGCCCCTATCAAAAAAAGTTTGACGCGCGATTTTGAACTGATATCGTTCCGTCGCAGGAATCACAGCCAAGTAGCGCTGGCCTGTGAAAAACGTGTGACGTTCGAGCTTCTTTTCGTTCGTCGCAGCCTGTGCCAAACCGAAGGGGATGTATCAAATACCGTCTATTAGTACTTCTACGCAGATAGATTACTGGCTGTTTCCGCTCATCCCCGCGGACCGCTCAGAATCTGTCCGAAGCGGGCACACGCCTTGCACACAGACGGCGTGATGCCGTCGCACCCGGGATAGGAAGCGAAGGCTGAGGCCTTGGAGCCCGGGTCGAGTGGTACGGCGACACCCCATCTGGAGTCCAAAAGAATGTTGCGCGCCCGCATTGGGGCTGAAGTAAACAATGTTTCGACGTAGCAAGAACGCTGCAGTCACGGAAATGGGCGGTTCACGCCGGGAGGAACGAAGGTGGTTATGAAAGTTGAAGGGCAGTTTCCGGCGGGCACGTCCCCGGTTCAGAGAACTGGGCGCCCGCGCGAGTTCGGGAAAAAGCAGCAGAACCCCGTGCGCCGCTTTGGCGGTATTGCCGCCGTTCTTCTCCTCCACGTGGTGCTGATTTATGCACTGCTCAACGGCCTCGCCACCAAGGTGGTGCAGGTCATTCAACATCCGATTGAAACCAAGATCATCGAGCCGGTGAAGCCGCCTCCGCCGCCGCCGTTGCCTGTCGTGCAGTTGCCGCCGCCGAAGTTCGCACCGCCGCCGCCGCCGTTCGTGCCGCCGCCGGAAGTGAACGTGCCGACGCCGCCGCAGCCCACCATTACGCACCAGGCCGCACCGGTCGTGGCCCAGCCCGCGCCGCCGCCTGCCCCGCCCGCACCGGTCGCACCGTCCAAGCCGGTGAGCGCTCAGGTTGACGTGGCATGCCCGAACTCCGATCAGGTCCGCTCATCCGTGGTCTATCCGAAGGAAGCTCAGGAAAACAACGTCACGGGTGACGTACTCATCGAATTCGTAGTCGATCCGCAGGGCCATATTACGGATGAGCATGTCGCGAAGTCGTCGGAAGACTCTTCACTCGATCGCGCGGCGTTCAATGCTGTAAAGAAGTTTAGTTGCGTTTCCCAAGGCCAACCTGTCCGTGTCCAGGTTCCGTTCTCGTTTAACCTGAACTGAACCCACGAACCGAGCGGTACCGGTAGCGATTTATTAGTCACGTTGTACAAGTTCAACGCATGAACTGGAGCAGACATGAAGAAGCGTTCTCTCGCCGCAGTGGCGGCAAGCATGGTGTTCGCCGTAACCACGGCGACGACCTTTGTCGCACCGCAAATTGCCTACGCGCAAGCTAGCGACGCAACCGTAGCAGCAGCATCGGCAACCGACGCCGCACCGACGGCTGCACCCGCAGCAGCGCCCGCGGACCAGGCTGTGCCGCCGCCGGCACCGGCCACCTCCGAAACCGTCAACAACCCGTACGGCCTCGGCGCCCTGTGGAAAAACGGCGACTTCGTTGCCCGCTTCGTGCTGATCCTGCTGGTGATCATGTCGATGGGTAGCTGGTACATCATGATCACGAAGTTCTTCGAGCAATACCGCGCCAACCGTCGCGCCAAGAGCGCCGACGAACAGCTGTGGACCGCTCCGTCGCTCGCCGAAGGCGCGAAGCTGCTCGACGAATCGTCGCCGTTCCGCTTCATCGCCGAAACCGCGATCGAAGCCGGCGAACACCACGACGAAGCGCTGCTCGAAGCCGTCGACCGCAACACCTGGATCGACGTGTCGGTCGAGCGCGCCATCACCAACGTGTCGAACCGTCTGCAGGACGGCCTCGCCTTCCTCGGTACGGTCGGCTCCACGGCGCCGTTCGTCGGCCTGTTCGGTACGGTCTGGGGTATTTATCACGCACTGACGGCCATCGGTATCGCCGGTCAGGCATCGATCGACAAGGTTGCGGGTCCGGTCGGTGAAGCGCTGATCATGACGGCAATCGGTCTGGCCGTCGCGGTTCCGGCTGTGCTCGGCTACAACTTCCTGGTTCGCCGCAACAAGTCGGTGATGGAACGTGTCCGTGCCTTCGGCGCACAACTGCACACCGTCCTGCTGGCCGGCAGCCGTCGCTCGAAGCGCGGCGTCGCAGGTCAGAAGGCTACGCTGGTCGAACAAGCGGGGTAAGTCATGGCTATGAGCGTTGGGCAAGATGGGGATGACGACGAAGTCATCTCCAACATCAACACCACGCCGCTAGTCGATGTGATGCTGGTTTTGCTGATCATCTTCCTGATCACGATTCCTGTTGTTACGCACACGGTGCCGGTGAAGTTGCCGAATGAGGCAGTCCAGCCGCTGCAGACCACGCCCAAAAGTATCGTGATCGCGGTCAACCGCGA